>ENA-UOOI01000827-UOOI01000827.1-fermentation-metagenome-genome-assembly--contig:-NODE-827-length-36931-cov-6.214557_pt1 | contig 36931 bp, 33 predicted proteins | sample MGYA00245779_ERZ724027 | MGnify/ENA primary metagenome ERZ724027 (study PRJEB28704, sample SAMN03018318) | fermentation metagenome | biome: anthropogenic terrestrial biome; feature: soil; material...
ATTCCGTCGCCCATATTCTGGAGGAGATGGGACTGGAAAGCTGCGGCGCGCACGGAACCACAGCGGCTCTCGCCCTTTTGAACGACGCTGTGAAAAAGGGAGGTGTCATGGCTTCTTCCCATGTTGGAGGCCTCTCGGGGGCTTTCATCCCCGTCACAGAAGACGCGGGTATGATCAACGCGGCACGCCGCGGTTCCCTCAGCATGACAAAGTTGGAATGTATGACTTCCGTCTGCTCGGTCGGGCTTGACATGATCCCCATCCCGGGAGATACACCCCCGGAAATCATCTCGGCTATCATCGCGGACGAAGCGGCAATTGGTATGGTCAATTTCAAAACGACCGCAGCCAGGCTGATCCCCGCCATTGGCAAAAAAGCCGGAGACGAGCTGAATTTCGGCGGGTTGCTGGGCGGCGGCCCCGTTATGGAGGTCAACCGCTTCTCCCCTCTAAAAATGATCCGGCGCGGTGGCAGGATTCCCGCTCCAATTCAAAGCCTAAAAAATTAATGGACATGAAGATTTACTAAAATTTTTGTCTATTTCATATTGAAAAAGTCTTTTTTCAGAATTGTTTTTTTTCATTTCTTCAAATATAATTATTAATCCATGGTATACTAGTGGTAATTTTAATGTCGAAATAACTGCGGCAGTTTGTGCAGACTATATAGATGCGGGAGGGATTATCGAATGCAGGATCTGATGAAACAGATCATTAATATGGACCAAAAAGCCCGGCAGATTACGGAAGCCGCCCAGCACGAAAAGGTCGATTCCACAAAAGAAATCGAGAAAAGGCGCGAAGAAATCCGCCAAAAATACATGGATGAAGCGAGAAGACGAATCGCGAAAAATGAGCCGAAAGAGCGTGCGGCAGCCGAAGCGGTGTGGGAACAAAAGAAGCAGCACAGCGATGAGCTGGCTGCCCGTCTTGACCAGATGTATCGGGAAAAGGGAGATCAGTGGGTCAAGCAGATTGTCTCGAGAGTTTTGGGGGAGTGAGAAAGGATGCTTTCCGAATTTTCTTCCAATGTTGTTCTTTCCAAGGCACGCGCCATGTATGGCAAGCGTCTAACCGTCCAAAACTATGCCGACCTGCTCGCTTGCCAGTCGGTTGGTGAAGTAGCGGTCTATTTAAAAGAAAACACAGCCTATGAAAAAGTCCTTTCCGGCATTGAAGAAACCGAAATCCACCGCGGACAGCTTGAAGCAAAATTGAAGCAAAAGGTGCTGGAAGAGTATGCCTCTTTATGCCATTACGAAATCACCGTTGGAGAGCATTTCGCCCAGTACTTTATCAAGAGAAATGAAATCGATCAAATCCTGCACATCATTCTTCTATTAGATGCGGGTATTCCGGAAAATTACCTGTTCAACATGCCGTCTTATCTTCTCCGCCATACGAAAATCGACCTGAAAGCGTTCAGTAAAATCAAAACTTTTGACGACCTTCTCCGCGTTTTGAATCACACTGAATACCGCCGTATTTTGGAGCCATTTTCCCCGGATGAAAACGGATGGATCAATTACACGGGGATTGAAAGTGCTCTCTATTCGTATTTGTACTCCAGTATTTTTCGGATTATCAAAAAATACACCCATGGGGAGACAGCGAAACAGCTGAACGATATTTTGCAGTCTTACATTGATCTGACCAATTTTACCAGAATTGTCCGGCTAAAAATATCTTACCATTCCGAACCGGAATTTGTTAAAAAGGCTTTGTTTCCTTATGGCACCTTCCGTGAACATCTGTTAGACAAAATGATGGAAGCAACCAGCGAGGAAGAAATCACGGCAATCCTGGGAACTACTGAAATCGGGAAACGCGCTTTAAAATTCGAGCATGATTACGTCGGGGAAATTCCGCGGCGTATGAATTTCCGCAACTGCTATCACTATCTTGATTTCTCAACACATCCTTCAGTCGTATTGATCTCTTACATTGTTACAAGTGAAACGGAAATCAGCGACATCATCACGATCGTTGAGGGAATCCGTTATCATTTAGCGACGGATGAAATCCGAAAGTTGCTCATTATTGTGAATAATTAATTGAGAAGAAGGGGAGCGAAACATGGCAGTTGTAAAAATTAAAATTCTCAACGTGATTGGAAGAATGTCCGAACTGAACGATGTCACCACTTTGTTGGGAAAATCCGGGGCCTTTCATCCGGATAATGCATTGTCTTTTTATTCGGACACCTCAGAATTCATTCCTTTAAATGATGAAAATCCATATATGAGCGCATTGCATACGTTGGATGAAACCATGAAATCCATGGGCAAACATGTAGAGCTTCTGAGCTCCCGCATGGTTGAGAAGATTGAACCGACTGTAAGAGGATGGAAGCCTTTTGTCAAGGATTTTTCCACTTCCGTCGCCGGCTTGCTGAAGAAGCGGGAAGAAATCGCCAAGCTAATTGAAGACGATAACAAAGAAATCGAAAAGGTCAGTCATTTTAAAAATCTGGATCTCAATCTGGACGATTTGCGGAACTGTCAGTTTGTCAAGATCCGATTCGGTTCTCTGCCGGTCGACAGCTATGAAAAGCTTGAAAGCTATGAAGACGACCCTTATGTCGTCTTTTTCCCGAGCGGCAAGGACGAAGAGCGCTACTGGGGAATGTACTGCGCCCCGACGGAACGGATTACGGAAGTGGACCGAATCTTTTCCGGGCTCTATTTTGAACGGACCCGTCTGCATGAATTGACGGGGACCATGAAAACCTCCATGAGCCAATTAGCGGAAAGAAAACAGAAAAGAGTCAGCGCACGGTCGGAAATTGATCGTCAGATTGAAGCTTTATGGAACAAGGAAAAGCAAACTGTTCAGAACGTCTATTCCTGGCTTTCCGAAGAATATGTCTTTTACAATATTCGCCGTTTTGCTGCAAGGTACGGTGACAACTTCATCCTAACCGGGTGGATCCCGGCAGACCGTGAAAACCAAATTCGCGGTTGGTTTGATCAACTGGAAACGGTGAAATATACCTTTGACAATGCGGAAAATCCAGAGGTTTTAACCCACTCGCCGCCTGTCAAACTGAAAAACAAAAAACTTTTTCGGCCCTTTGAGTACTTTGTAGAAATGTACGGCCTCCCGTCCTATAACGAGGTGGATCCGACGATTCTGGTAGCCATTACTTATTTTATTCTTTTCGGAATTATGTTTGCGGACCTAGGCCAGGGGCTTTGCGTTATGCTTGCCGGATACTTCATGTGGAAAAAATTAGACATGAAGCTCGGAAGGATTTTGATTCCCTGCGGAATCAGTTCAGCTATTTTTGGCACTTTGTTCGGATCCTTTTTCGGATTAGAACACTTTTTGGATCCGTTCTACTACGCTCTTTTCGGCTTGAATGAAAAGCCGATTTCCGTCATGGAGCCGGAAACAACCAGCAAGATTATCCTGTTGTCCGTCATGCTTGGCATTTCACTGGTCATTATTGCGATGCTGATCAATATCTATTCGTCGATGCGCAGAAAAAATTATACCAGCGCTTTTTTCGGGCCGAATGGAATGGCGGGCCTAGTCTTTTACTCTTCCATCGTTTTCGGGTTTGGCGGCCAGATTATGTCTGGTAAAAAAATCGTCACTCTCCCCTACGTTCTTTGTCTGATTATCCTGCCCCTGATCGCCATGTTTTTCCGCGAGGTGCTCGGCGGGCTGGCAGAAGCTCGTCCCAACTGGAAACCGGAAAGCTGGGGCGACTATATTGTGCAGAACGTCTTTGAGGTTTTTGAATTTTTGCTGAGTTTTTTGACCAATACCATGAGCTTTATTCGTGTTGGCGCATTTGTTCTGGTACACGCCGGAATGATGATGGTGGTATTCATGCTGGCTGAAATGACCTCAGGCATTGGATTTGTACTGATTGTACTGATCGGGAATATTTTCGTCATTGCCCTTGAAGGGTTGCTCGTCGGGATTCAGGCCCTGAGGCTCGAATTCTATGAAATGTTTAGCCGATTCTTCGACGGGGAGGGCCGGCCGTTTACACCGGTTACTGTCCGCCAGGAATCCTGACCCTTTTGCTACATATTTTCACTTAGGAGGAATCAACGATGTTTTACGTTTATTTTGCTTTGCCGATCGTCTTTTTGGCGGTGTCTACTTTTCTTGCCATCCGTGCTGTGAAGCGCGGCCGTAAAAAGCGCAGCGCTTTGGTCGCTCAGTTGCTTGCTTTTGCCGTTGTCTGCCTGATCACCTTTGTGGCGCCGGCAGTTGCTCACGCCGCTTCCACCAATCAGGGAACGACTGCTCAGACGACTCAGACCACTCAGACTTCCACTACCTCCAACTCTTCGAAAGGGATGATCATGCTGGCGGCCGCCCTTTCCACAGGCCTTGCCGCAATCGGCGGCGGCATTGCCGTCGCGGCTTCCGCTCCTGCCGCTATCGGAGCGACCAGCGAGGATCCGAAAACTTTCGGCAAATCTCTGATTTTTGTCGCGCTTGGCGAAGGAATCGCGATCTACGGACTTTTGATCTCCATTCTGATTCTAAATAAAGTCTGATCCTGGCTTTAGAAACGGAGGCCATTTTATGCGTTTTTATGTGATCAGTGACAATGTGGACACCCAGGTTGGGATGCGCCTTGCGGGTATCGAAGGGGTGGTCGTTCATAAAGAGGATGAGGTGCGGCAGGCCCTTCAGTCAGCAATCGACCAGGAAGACATCGCCGTGGTTTTAATCACAGAGACTCTGCTCTCCCTCTGCTCTGAAATGATTTACAATCTAAAGTTGAACCGCAGAAGGCCGCTGATTGTCGAAATTCCAGACCGACATGGAAACGGGCGTACCAAAGACTCGATTACCCGTTATGTCCGCGAAGCAATTGGCGTTAAGATTTAAACGAATTTTATTTGGTCAAACGGGGGCTCGTAAATGGCTAACACCGACGAAAAGAAAGATAAGTTTTGCATTGCGATCAATCACTATGCCGAAGAGCAGCGGAAAAAAATAGAAGACGAAATCGCCGCGTTTAAAGAAAAGGAACTCAGCGAAGCGGAAATCGAAATTCTGACGGAATGTTACCTCATGATCCAAAAGGAAATGGCCCAGATGCGAACGGGAATTTCAAAAGAAATGGCCGCGCGGGAAACGGACCTGAAACGGCAGCTGCTGGAAAAGAGACAGAAAATCACCGACGATATTTTCCAGCGCGCCAGGGAACAGCTGGTTGAATTTACCAAGACGGACCTTTACGCTGATTTCTTGAAAAAATCGGTCGAACAATTTGCAAAGGCACTGCAACAGCAGGATTCTGTTATTTTCATCAAACCTGCAGATGAAAAATATGAGGAAATCATTCGCGGTGCCTTCCAGCACTCCTGCTCCTTTCAGCCATCTGACAGTATTCACATCGGCGGAATTAAAGCCCGCAATGAAAGCATGGGCCTTTTGGCGGACAATACACTTGACACTCTGCTGGAAAGTCAGCGTGAATGGTTCGAAGAGCAGTCCGGTATGGCAGTTGTCTGATACGGCTGGAACTCCGTTTGACAAGCGCGGTATTTTTTCTGCCGGTTTGCCGATGTTCCTGCAATTTAAAACGGATTAGAGTTTTCGGAGATGAAGATATGGATTATCAGGATACAATCTATGGAATTAACGGACCGGTCGTGACCGTCAAGAATTCCCGCAGCTTTTCCATGATGGAAATGGTCTTTGTTGGGAAAGAACGCCTTGTGGGTGAAGTGATCGGTGTTTCGGATCAAAAAACCACGATCCAGGTCTATGAGGAGACCACAGGCCTGCGCCCCGGAGAACCGGTTTCCGGCACCGGCAGCCCTATGAACGTGACTTTGGGGCCCGGAATTCTCAACAATATATTCGACGGAATCGAACGCCCTCTGAAAGAAATTGCCGCAGAATCCGGTTCTTTCATTTCACGGGGCAACAACACGCCGCCGCTGAATGAAAACCGCGAATGGGATGTCACGCTCACTGCAAAAGAGGGTGACTACCTCAAAGGCGGCGATATTTATGCGGAACTGCCGGAAACACCGGTCATTCGACACAAATGCATGGTGCCGCCCGGGATATCCGGAACGGTTGTTTCGGTCAAGCCAAACGGCAAATACCGTGTGAACGACACAGTGTTGGAATTAAAAGACGATTCCGGAAAAACGCATCCGCTCTCTCTCTGCCAGAAATGGTCCATCCGGATGCCTCGTCCCGTGGAGGGATACCTGCCGCCTAATATTCCGCTGGTGACCGGGCAGCGCGTTATCGATACGCTGTTCCCCGTTTCCAAAGGTGGAACGGCAGCGATTCCGGGCGGATTCGGCACGGGAAAGACCATGACGCAGCATCAGCTTGCAAAGTGGTGTGACGCGGACATTATCATTTATGTCGGATGCGGAGAACGCGGCAACGAGATGAGCCAGGTGCTGGACGAATTTTCAGAATTGAAAGACCCGAAAACCGGCCGTCAGCTAATGGACCGGACCGCATTGATCGCAAACACGAGCAACATGCCGGTAGCGGCCCGCGAAGCTTCCATCTACACTGGAATTACGCTCGGCGAATATTACCGGGACATGGGGTATCATGTTGCGCTGATGGCAGATTCCACTTCCCGCTGGGCTGAGGCCCTGCGTGAAATTTCCGGCCGCCTGGAAGAAATGCCGGCCGAAGAAGGGTTCCCTGCCTACCTGCCCAGCCGGCTTGCTGAATTTTATGAACGCGCGGGCATGGTAAAAAATCTGAACGGAACACAAGGCTCCGTCACCATCATCGGAGCCGTTTCTCCGCAGGGCTCCGATTTTTCAGAGCCTGTCACACAGAATACGAAGCGTTTCACACGCTGCTTCTGGGCGCTTGACAAAACGCTCTCTTATGCGCGTCATTACCCCGCCATTAACTGGATTCAGAGCTATACCGAATACTTTCCCGATCTCGATCCGTGGTATACCGAGCACCTGGGGGAAGATTTTATCCAGTACCGGAAAAAGATCAACAATATTCTCCAGCAGGAAAATAAGCTGATGGAAATCGTGAAGCTGATCGGCTCGGATGTGCTTCCGGACGACCAAAAGCTGATCATTGAAACTGCGCGGGTTATCCGCGTCGGCTTTTTGCAGCAAAATGCATTCCATGCAGAAGATACTTATGTCCCACTGGAAAAGCAGAAGCTGATGATGAAGGTGATTCTTCACCTTTATCAAAAATCCAAGCAGCTGATTTCCGCCAGCATCCCGATTTCTAACATCGTGAAGACCGGACTGTTCGACAAGCTGACGAAAATGAAATATGACATTCCGAACAACAAGCCAGAAATGTTCGACGATTATATCAAAGAAATTGACGATACACTCTCAAAAATTGTATCTGCCTAAAGCGGCCTTATTCCGGCCCTTTTTACTTTGTTATGCTCTTAAAATGATTCATTGGAAGGCGGTTTCACATGATTCTTGATTATATCGGTGTAAAAGATATCAGCGGCCCCCTGATTGTTCTTGACAATGTGCAGGATGCTTTTTTTGAAGAGGTGGTAGGCATCCGCCTGGAAGACGGTAGCATCCGCCAAGGCCGTATCGTCCAGATGGATGGCAGCCGTGTCGTCGTGCAGGTTTTTGAGGGAACGCGGGGAATTTCGCTGACCAACACAAGGACAAGATTAACGGGTCACCCAATGGAAATGCCCCTTTCCCCCGAACTGCTTGGCCGCGTGTTTAACGGTTCCGGGCAGCCGATTGATGGGCTTGGAGATATTTTCCCGGTAAAGAGGGCAAATGTAAATGGGTCCCCCATTAACCCATATTCAAGAATCTACCCGAAAAACTATATTAACACCGGTATTTCTACAATTGACACCTTGATGACGCTGATTCGCGGACAAAAACTGCCGATTTTTTCAGGTTCCGGCATGAAGCATAACGAACTGGCCGTGCAGATTGCCCGTCAGGCGCGGATCAGCGATGAAGAAAGCGGTTTTGCCATTGTTTTCGCTGCTATGGGCGTAAAAAACGATGTGGCGGATTATTTCCGCCGCTCTTTTAATGACTCTGGAATCCTCCGCCGGGTCGTCATGTTCATCAACCTTGCAAACGACCCGATTATCGAGAGGATTCTGACTCCGCGCTGTGCCTTGACAGCGGCGGAATATCTGGCCTTTGAGCTTGGCATGCATGTTCTGGTTATTATGACCGATATGACTGCTTACGCGGAGGCTCTGCGTGAGTTTAGCTCTTCCAAAGGTGAAATTCCGGGCAGAAAAGGATACCCTGGCTATTTGTATTCCGACCTCGCCTCTTTGTATGAGCGCGCCGGAATGGTGAAAGGAAAAACGGGTTCCGTCACACAGCTCCCGATTCTGACCATGCCGAATGACGATGTGACGCATCCGGTTCCGGATTTGACCGGCTATATTACGGAAGGCCAGATTGTTCTGGACCGTTCTCTGGACGCACAGGGCGTTTACCCGCCGGTTTCCGTTCTTCCCTCCCTTTCCCGTCTGATGAAAGACGGCATTGGCAAAGGCTATACCCGCGAGGATCACTCCGCTCTTTCCAACCAGCTTTTCGCGTCTTATGCCAAAGTGATGGAAGTTCGTTCCCTGGCTTCGGTGATCGGCGAAGAAGAACTTTCTCCGGAAGATAAAAAATATCTTGAGTTTGGCAAACAGTTCGAGGCCCGGTTTGTCAATCAAGGACCAAATGAAAACCGTTCCATTGAGCAAAGCTTAAATTTAGGCTGGGAACTCTTGGCATCTCTGCCCAGAGAAACGCTGGACCGCGTGGATGAACAAACGTTGGATCAGTATTACGAACCGGCAAAAAAGCGCATCATGAGCCGTGACGATTCCAAAAGCGGCGCTTCTCAGGCTTTTTGGGATCATGTGAAGCAGATCGGAACGTCGGAGGGCGAAAAAGACGGAGGCGACCCCCATGAGTGAACAGGTGGTACCGACAAAAGGAAACCTTTTAGCCACTAAAAAGTCTTTGCAGCTTTCCCGTTCCGGTTTTGAACTTCTCGACCGAAAGCGCAATATTCTGATCCGTGAAATGATGTCGCTGATCGACCGTGCCAACCAACTTCAGGGAAGTATCGACCACGCTTATGAGGAAGCATATGCGGCGTTGCAGCGCGCCAATATTACCCTCGGCATTGTTAATGAGGTTTCCCAGGCGGTTCCTGTGGAAAACGGACTGAACCTAGCCTACCGAAGTATAATGGGCGTTGAAATTCCAATGGTCTCCCTGCATTCAGAAGAGATCAAGATCCCATTTGGGTTAATGTCAACCAATATTCTTTTGGATAGGGCTTATTTAAAATTTGGAGAGGTTAAAAAGTTAACTGCCGAACTTGCTGAAGTGGAAAACAGTGTTTACCGCCTCGCCAACGCGGTAAAGAAAACACAAAAGCGGGCAAATGCACTGGAAAATATCATGATTCCACGCTTTGAACAAACCGTGAAAACAATTTCCGAGGCGCTGGAAGAAAAAGACCGGGAAGATTTTTCCCGTATGAAAATCATCAAACAGCAAAAAGCTAGTAAAACAGCATAAAAAAGCTTCCCTTCCGGGAAGCTTTTTCGCATTTTTTCTCGCCTCAGACATCCTCTGGGTCGACGTTCGTCTTGTCCGGAGCAGATGCATACTCCAGCCTGCTGACAATATCCTTCGTGTCGCGGGCAATGACAAGCTCCTCATTTGTGTTGATGACATAAACAGCCACGGTTGAATCAAAAGCGGATATTTTACCCTCTTTGCCCAAAACAAATTCATCGTTTTTAATCGGGTCGATTTTAACGCCGAGGTATTTCAGATTTTTGCAGATATTATAGCGCATCGGGGGCTGGTTTTCTCCCAGACCGGCCGTAAAGGTGATGCAATCCACGCCGTTCATAGCCGCCGCATAAGCGCCGATCTGTTTGGTGATCTGGTAATTCAGCATTTCATGGGCAAGACTTGCTTTTGGATCTCCCGCGATTTCAGCCTTTGTCACATCGCGGTCGTCACTGTAGCCGCAGATGCCATACATGCCGGATTTGCGGTTGAGAACTTCGTCCATCTGCTGCGGCGTAAAGCCTTCTTTTTCCATCAGGAACGTTACGATGGATGGGTCCAGCGAACCGGAGCGCGTTCCCATCATAAAACCGTCCAGAGGCGTCATTCCCATACTGGTGTCAAGGACTTTTCCATTCATAACGGCCGCAATGGAAGAACCGTTTCCAATATGGCAGGTGATCATTTTAATGTCTTCCAGCGGCTGGTGCATCAGTTTAGCGCAGTGATGGCTGACAAACCGGTGCGACGTGCCGTGAAATCCATAGCGGCGGACATGGTACTTCTCGTAATACTCATAAGGAATCGCATACATGTAAGCTTTCGGGGGCATGGTCGCATGGAACGCCGTGTCAAAAACAGCGCACTGAGGCTTGTCCTTGCCAAACACTTTCTGACAGGCGAAAATTGCGGTGAGTTCCGGCCCGTTGTGAAGCGGCGCAAGAGGAATTAACTTTTGGATCTGCTGAAGCACTTCTTCCGTAATTAAAACGGATTGATTAAAATCGGCACCCCCTTGCACAACGCGGTGTCCGATGGCTGAAATTTCCGATAAATCAGAGATCACGCCGACTTCTTTATCCACAAGCGCTTCTGTAACAAGCTTGAACGCTTCTTCATGGTTTTTGATTTCAATCTCCATTTTTTTCTGGCGGCCGTCCGAAGTTTTATGCTGAAATGCACCATCTACTCCAATCCTGTCGCAGAGACCTTTCGCAAGCGCCTTTTCTGTATCCATATCAATCAACTGATATTTCAGGGACGAACTGCCTGCATTGATGACCAGTACTTTCATTCAATTACCTCCATAATTTCACGGATTCATCGCAGAACTCTTGTAAGAACTATCAGAATCGTGTAATATATTATATCATAATATAGGAAAGGTATAATTTCAAGGTTATCTTATAAAATGTTAACAGCAGGAATGATTTGCGAATATAATCCCCTTCATCTGGGCCACGAATATTTTCTCCGCCGGTTGCGCGCCTGCGGTGCGACGCATATCGCGGTGGTTATGAGCGGCAATTTTGTGCAGCGCGGCGATGCCGCAATTCTTTCCAAGTGGGCCAGAACCCGTCAGGCACTGCAGTGCGGTGCGGATTTGGTAGTGGAGCTCCCTCTGCCCTGGGCCATGGCAGGTGCGGAGCGGTTTGCAAGGGGCGGCGTCGCGCTTTTAGAGGCTCTCGGAGCAGACGTGATCGCGTTTGGAAGCGAATGCGGGAATCTCGAGCGGCTGAGGGAAGCCTCGCAGGCGCTTTCCTCTCCGCAGCTACGGGAAGCGATGCACGAATCTCTTCAGCAGGGTTCAACCTTTGCCGCGGCACGTCAAACCGCCGTGGAAAAGCTCTATGGGGGGGAAACGGCAGCATTACTTCGCGGCCCAAATAATATTCTTGGCATCGAGTATTTAAAGGCGCTCGGGCAAACCGGCTCCCGCATGACTCCTGTGACCGTGAAGCGCCGCGGTTCCACTCACGGGGCAGAGGAAACGGACGGCGGTTATGCCTCTTCCGGTCAAATTCGCAGCCTTCTGCGAAAAGGACAAAATGTCTCTTCCCTAATGCCGCCCACTGCATATACCGTTCTCAGGGAGGAAATGGCGGCAAACCGGGCCCCGGCTAATCCGCTTTACGCCGAGAGAGCGATTCTTTCCCGGCTGAGATGCATGGAGCAATCGGAATTTGCGGCGCTGCCAGACCTCAGCGAAGGGCTGGAAAACCGAATTCGCAGCGCAGCCAGACAAGCGGCCACCCTTGAGGAATTATACCGCCTGGCTAAAACCAAGCGGTATCCGATGGCACGGATTCGGCGCATCGTTCTCTCCGCGTTCTTAGGATTAAAAGCGGATCAAGTTTCAGGTTCTCCCCCTTATCTCCGGATTCTCGGCATCGGAGCACGCGGCCCCGAAATTTTGCATCGGGCCACGGCGAAACTGCCGATTTTCTCCCGCGCATCCGACCGAACCAGATTGAATCCTTATGCCCGGGAAATTGCGGACCTTGAAAGCAGAGCAACGGATTTATATGCACTGTGTCTTCCAAAAGCCGCACCCTGCGGCCTTGACCAAACAGAAAAGGTCATAACGCTTCCATACTGAGAAAGGGTGTTCCAAACCATGGAATTGAAAGAAATCACAGATGAAAATTTCGGACGCTGCATCAGCATCACCAACGGAATCATTGACTGTATCGTTACTATTGAGGAAGGCCCCAGGATCGTGCGGTTTGGATTTGTTGGCGAAAAAAATATTTTTTACATTGATTCAGAGCGCAAATACAAGCGTACATGCGGAGAACCGTCGGCATCAGAGAAAAATTCCGTCTATTATCTGTACGGCGGGCATCGCCTTCAGATCTGTCAAACGCCGCAGATTGATTTTCCGGATAACGCTTCGGTTGTCTACAGCGTTCCGGCCGAAGCGGACGGCGTTATTTTCACTCCGCCGAAGCAAAAACAGGAAGACATCCAGCTTTCCTATGAAATCATTATGGGAAAAGACGCTTCCGATATTATGATTGTTCATACGGCAAAAAACTGTTCCAAGGAAACGATGGTCTTCGGGCTGTTCCCCGCCACTGTCCTGGAAAGCGGCGGAGTGGCCATTTTGCCTCAGAACCAGAAGACACAGTCCGGCCGTCCCGACAGGACCTTAAACCTGTGGCCTGGGACCGGCCTCAGTGACCAGCGGATTTTTTGCGGGAATCATTTTCTCACCATACGGCAGGAGCCCGGCAATGAAAAGCCCCTCAGACTTGGGACCAACAATTTGCCAGGCTGGATTATTTACACCGGGAGCGGGTATGCGCTGGTCAAAAGATTTGTGGCAAATGCGCAGGCTGCCTACCCGGATTCCGGAAGCTGTTGTGAAATTTGCATGACTTCGGATTTTGCCGAACTTTCCACTTTAAGCCCCATGTACCAGGTGGAGTCCGGCGAAACGATTAAGCATGTTGAAAATCTTTCGATCCTCCACTGCGAAGAACCGCCGGCCTTCTCTTCTGAAGAAGAGATAGAGAATTGGACCGAGGAAATTTTAAGATGACATTTTGCAGAGCCGCGCCTGTCTGACCCCTCGTTTTAGCGGATGCCTCCGCCGCCTCCGCCGCCAAAACCGCCGCCTCCACCGGCAAATCCACCGCCGCCGAAGCCGCTACCGCCGAAACCACCGAATTTTCCTCCGCCGTTTGGGCCTGAATTGTTCAGCCGCGTGGCTGCGGAACCAATCTGCCGAAAAGAATCGCCAAGGGCGGCACCAAAATCAAAAGTCCCCCGCGCCGGCGCAAGGCCGCCCCAGTAATATCTGGGGCCAAACATGAAGTAAAGGTAGCTGCCGGAAAAAGTCCGGTTTAGGTAATCTTCTTCCCGAAGCTGAGGATAGGCAATTCTCAGTTGTTTGCAAACTTCGCCTGAAATTCCCATCATGGTAGCGTAAACCAGATATTCTTCCCACAGTTCAAGCTGTGGTACTCCGTACTCTTTCATTCTGGAAAATTCCGTCATATATTTTGCCAGCCCATGCCAAACCCCATATTCATATTCACCTTTTTCGCTCAGCTTGATCTTTGCAGAACCGCCAACAATCAGCAAAACGCCGGAAAGGAGCATGGAAAGCGGCAGGTAAACCATTTGGACCCCGAAAAAGCCGGTCACCGCAAATAAGCCAACCGCCAGAGCCAGCAGTAATCCGCCGACTCCTTTTGTAGTGGAGAATAAAACAGGGCGGGATTCATAATATCCGCGTGTTGCGATTTCCCGCTTCGACGCATCCATAAACTCATCCAGCTTACTGCTGACATAGTCTCCATGGTGCTGTGCATAATCTTTCAACTCTTTCATCGTAAAAGAGCCGTCGGACTCTTCTCCCGCCGTGGAAATTACTTCTAAAAAGACTTTTTCACTTTCCGTCAGTTCCATCCCCTTGGCATCTCCGGCCAGTATGACCGTCAGCCTGTCTTTGGAACTCTCAAACCGGAGAAACCCTTTTCGAGCCAGGCTCAGCATTGTTGCGCTGAACATCCGGCTTTTTTCTTTTTCGCGAATCCCGGAATAAAAATAGTAGAGATTGGCAATCCCGCCCGGGCTGTTCCTCGGCGGGATCTCCCGTGTATACTCGGGGACTGTCACCGCATGGCGTCTGTTCTTTTTCCTGAGCCGGAAAAAGAACAGCAGTGACACGAGAAGCAGCAAAACCGCGCCGATAGCATCGATCAGACCCAGGATAAATTCTCTCTGGAGCTTTTCCTGATACTGTTTCGCCCACTGCTGCTCCTCTTTCTGAATGCCCGGCAGGACCACCTGAGAAGAAATTCTGTGAGACGACGGAAAAAGCTTCTTCGGCATGCAAAGGCGGACCTCCACCGAGTGATTTGCAGGAATAGAAGAGGCGGTAAAGCTAATCCGGTCGGCGGAGTCAACGGTCAGATTACTTTTTACATCCGTATGAAGCCAAGCATGCACCTCTTTTTTCGCCCCGCCGGAGGGAAAACGGATTTGCCCGCTCATAGATTCGATAGGAAGACTGAAATTTTGGGGCAGAAAGAAGTTGTACAGAATCGCTGTGTCCTGATAAACATGGACTATATTTTTAATCCGGTAAGAAAGAGTAAAAGTTCGCACTCCCTTTTCAATTGCCGGCATAAACCAGCCGGCTTCAATCAGGTGATCATCGGTTTGGTGCAGATAGCAGCGATCCTGCATCTCATCCCCGGTGACCTTTTCCGGATCAACATCTCCCGCAAAGGAATAAGAGCAGCCTCGATCCACATCATAGACAGACAGATCCGTAACACCGTCGGCTTTGCTGGCATCCAGGGAAAAGCTTCTGTAGAGATTTTGATAGGGACGGCCGCGGTCTTTTAAATTGATTTTCCAAGTCTCTGAAACGGTCATATCCCCGTTTTTTAAAACAGAGGCAGAAATATTTAATTTTTCCAGTATTTGCTTTGCATTTTGATCATATTGACCGGCACATCCGGAAAGCGGAAGCAAACTGAAAAGAAGGATCACGAGAAGGAGCAATCTAGCAAACTTGATTTTTGGGACGGGATACCCGACTTTCTTTTTCATATATTTCAAAATTTAACCTGCGGAACAGTCCGGTCCGCTTCTTCTACTTCAAAATATTTCTTTCGTTCAAAATGAAATGCTGAGGCGATCAAGTTTGATGGAAAACGCATTAGGTACTCATTGTATTTCATTGCAGTGTCATTGTAAAACTGACGGGACATTGCAATTTTTCCCTCCAGGTCGCGCAGCTGCGCCTGCAAATCCAAGAAATTCTGGTTGGCTTTTAAATCAGGGTACTGCTCCGCGGTCGCAAACAGATTGACAATTGCTTTTGAAAGCTTTGCATTGTTTGCCATCGCTTCTTCCGGTGTTTTGGAATTCATCGCCGCGCTGCGCCATTTTGTCACTTCCGACAAAGTTGACTTTTCATGGGCTGCATAGCCCTTGACCGTTTCTACCAGATTGGGGACTAAATCGAACCGTTTTTTCAATTGAACATCAATCTGTGACCACCCGTTATCAACGCGGACAGAAAAAGAAATCAGCTTATTGTACGCTGACATACACCAGATCACCAAAATCAGAAGAATTCCAAGAAGAATCACCAGCGGCACCCATCCCATTCAAAAACCTCCTTAAGGTTTCTCATTTTTTGCCGATTTTGCCGATTTGAAAAATTCCGAAAGATTTTCGGTCTTCCCTCTTAAAATAGTATGCCTCGGAGACGCCCATATGATGAGCGCCTCCCAGAAAAACCTAATTAGAAATGCGATAGCAAAGGGTCATCAGACTGTCGTTGAGATGAACGCTTTCCACAACGGCGTCCGGGTACTGCATGGCAATGTCATAGTGACTGAAATTCCAGAAGCTCCGGATCCCTAGACCATAAAGCTTTTCCGCAAGCTCCGCCGCCGCGTCGCGGGGAACACAGAAAATAGCCATGACGGGCTTTTCCTTTTTGCAGAATTTTTCCAGTTCCGCAACATCTCTTATCTTGAGATTTGCCAGTTCCATCCCGATCCTGTCGGAAGACTGATCGAAAATTCCAATCAGGTGGAAGCCTTCCTCCTGGAATGACATATGAGCACCGATTGCGCTCCCCAGATTTCCGGCCCCGAGCAAAATGGCCGGGTACTGGCTGGAAAGGCTTAAAATATTGGCAATCTCATCACAAAGCTGACTGACGATATATCCGTAACCCTGCTGGCCAAACCCGCCAAAGCAGTTCAGATCCTGACGGATCTGAGAAGCAGTCAGTCCCAGCTTTGCCGACAGTTCCGTCGACGAAATTCTGGTGACACCTGTTTTCTTTAAATATCTCAGAAAGCGGTAATAACGGGGCAGTCTTCTGATTACGGACATTGAAACATTTTCACGTCTTGGCATGACGTATTTCCTCCTGTTCCTCATCATGTGAAACATGAAACTTAAATTAGGCACTCTAACTGGGTGCGAATGGCGTTTAAAAAAGTTTCTGTATCAACCGATTGTTTTTTTGGCAAGGTTGTGATTTTCGCAAGATCCCCTGTCATGATTCCGTTTTCCACCGTCTGAATGGAAGCCTGCTCCAGTTTTTCCGCAAACTGCGACAGTTCCGGTGTGGTATCAAGCTCTCCGCGCTTTTTGAGGGCACCGGTCCATGCAAACAAGGTTGCGAGCGGATTTGTGGAGGTCTTCTCCCCTTTCAAATATCTGTAATAATGGCGCTGAACCGTCCCGTGGGCTGCTTCATATTCGTAAACACCCTTCGGGGAAACCAGCACGCTGGTCATCATCGCAAGACTTCCGAACGCCGTTGCAATCAGGTCACTCATTACATCCCCATCATAATTTTTGCAAGCCCAGATAAAACCACCGCCAGAACGGATGACGCGTGCAACAGCATCGTCAATCAGCGTGTAAAAATAGGTGAGCCCGGCTTTCTGGAATGATTTTTCATATTCCCTGTGGTAAATTTCCGCAAAGATATCCTTAAACCTGTGATCATAGGTCTTAGAGATCGTATCTTTTGTGGCAAACCAGAGGTCTTTTTTAACCTCCAGTGCATACTGAAAGCATGAACGCGCAAAGTTTTCGATGCTTTCATCCAGATTATGGATTCCCTGAACGATGCCGGCCGACTGAAACTCATGAATCGTTCTGCGGCTTTCTTTCCCCTGTGCATCCGTAATGACCAGTTCGGCCTTGGAACCCGACGGAGCCGCCATCTCCACATTCCTGTAAACATCCCCGTAAGCGTGGCGGGCAATGGTGATCGGCTGTTTCCATGCGGGAACCAGCGGCATCACTCCTTTTACCAGAATGGGGGTGCGGAATACAGTGCCATCTAAAGCGGCACGGATGGTTCCGTTCGGCGATTTCCACATCTGCTTTAAATTGTATTCTTTCACCCGGTCGGCATTCGGGGTGATGGTAGCGCATTTTACGCCGACGCCCAGTCTCTCGATGGCCCGCGCCGCTTCCATTGTAACACGGTCTTCCGTCTCGTCGCGGTGCTTCAGGCCAAGGTCATAATATTCAGTTTTTAAATTGATGTATGGCACAAGTAAAATATTTTTAATCTGCTTCCAGATCACCCGCGTCATTTCATCCCCATCCATTTCCACAAGCGGGGTTTGCATCTCGATTTTTTTTACCACTTAAAAAGTCCCCCAATCTAGATTAACAGTCTAAGCCAACCCAGCACCAGCAAATGCGCCGGATAAAAGATATAAAACGTCCATTTGGAATACCGGCCGCCGCCCCGCTGCCCATTGTAACGGGCAAGAATCGGCAGACATAAAAGAACGCCGATTTGAAACAGCTGTCCCCAGGCTGAAAATCCGCTCAAAACACAAAACATCATGTCGGAAAAAGTCATGGCAAAGGAAATGATGCAAAATGCCCGCGCCTGACGGCGAAAGCTGCCACGGTTCAGCCAGAAAGCCAAAGTGAACAGAATATCAAAAAACATCCAGTCCCCCGGCAGCGATAGAATACACAGGCCCGTAACAGCCAAGAAGCGGAGCTTTTTATTTTCAATTTTATCCCAGGCACGGATGGCAATCAAGCTCAGAAACAATGTATAAATAACGTTAAAACTCTCCGTTTGCAGGGATGGACCGGCAAGAAATTCCAGTTTTCCTTTTTCAAACAGAGTAAACGGAACCTGAGAAATTAAAGCAAACAAGCCTAGCCGAAACGCATATTTTCGAAAGCTGTGCGTGTGAACATAACCCTCCGCCAGGAAAAAGCACATGGTCGGTGCCGTGATTCTGCCAATCAGATGCATCAACTGCCCCAGCACAGAGTAGGTTGGAACAAATCCCCATGCGATATGGTCAATCAGCATGGTGGCAATGGCAATCCATTTAATGGCGTCCGCAGACCAGCCTTTCTCCCCGTGCGCCAAAGGCTACGCCTCTTCTCTCTGCCGTTTGGTGTCGTTCAGCAGCCCGCCGGCCAAAACAATTCTGCGCTGGCGCTCGCTTAAAACGGGCTGAACCGAAAACGAAGTCCCCTTGGTACGATTCTGAACCAAAACAGACTTACCGTTTTGAATTGCTTCGCGGACACCCTTCATTTCAAGCTTGTCCATCTGATCGACTTCATCATAGTCCGCCTCGTTTTCAAAAACCAGCGGAAGGATTCCGGCATTGACCAGATTAGCGCAGTGAATCCGCGCGAAGCTTTTGGCAATGACGGCCTTGATACCGAGGTACAGCGGGACCAAAGCCGCGTGTTCGCGCGAAGATCCCTGCCCATAATTGGCTCCCCCGACGATGATGCCGCTGCCATTTTCTTTGCAGCGCTGCGCAAAAGACTTGTCGCATACGGCAAAGCAGAATTGCGAAAGATAAGGAATATTAGACCTGTAGGGCAAAATTTTAGAACCGGCCGGCATAATATGGTCGGTTGTGATATTGTTGCCGACTTTCAGAAGGGCTTTTGCCGTAATGGAATCCGAAAGCGGTCCAGCGATGGGAAGTCCCTTAATATTCGGTCCGCGAAGCACGGGAAGATCTTTTGCCTCTTCTGCGGGAGCGGGCGGAATAATCATATTGTCGTTCACTTCAAAGTGATCCGGAAGGATCAGTTTGGGCTCCTCGCCCAGCGTTCTCGGATCCGTCAGCACACCAGACAGCGCGGACGCAGCGGCCGTTTCGGGTCCAACCAGGTAGATCTTGGCATCGGCCGTCCCGGAGCGCCCAAGAAAGTTCCGGTTAAAGGTACGCAGGGAAATCCCCGCCGAATTTGGGGACTGACCCATGCCGATGCAGGGGCCGCAGGCGCATTCCAGAATTCTGGCGCCCGCCCCGATTAAATCGGCAAGCGCCCCATTTTCGGCGAGCATCCTGTAAACCTGGCGGGAACCCGGAGCAATGGCCAAGCTAACGCGTGGACTGATGGTCTTCCCCTTTAAAATGGATGCCACGCGCATCATATCGCGCAGGGAGGAATTTGTGCAGGACCCGATGCAGACCTGATCGACCGCAATCGGTCCGATTTTCCGGACCAGTTTGACGGCGTCCGGGCTGTGCGGGCATGCCGCAAGCGGTTCAAGAGCAGAAAGGTCAATCTCCATCGTTTCATCATAAGAGGCATCCTCGTCCGGTTGTAATTCTACCCAGTCCTGTTCCCTGCCCTGCGCCTTTAAGAAGGTACGGGTGACTTCATCAGAAGGGAAAATAGAGGTGGTCGCCCCAAGTTCGGCCCCCATATTGGTGATGGTCGCCCGCTCCGGAACGGTCAGGGTTTTCACTCCTTCTCCGGAGTACTCAAGAATTTTTCCGACCCCGCCTTTCACCGAGAGGCGCCGCAAAATTTCCAGAATGACATCCTTTGCACCGACCCACGGGGAAAGGGAGCCTTTCAAAACGACCCGCAGAATCTTCGGCATGGGGATGTAATAGGGACCCCCTCCCATCGCGACAGCTACGTCAAGGCCGCCGGCGCCGATGGCAAGCATCCCGAGCCCGCCGCCCGTCGGGGTATGGCTGTCAGAACCGATCAGGGTTTTCCCGGGGATGCCGAACCGCTCCAGATGTACCTGATGGCAAATTCCATTGCCCGGCCTGGAATAATAAATCCCGTATTTTTTTGCAACCGACTGAATAAAACGGTGATCATCCGCATTTTCAAAGCCGGTCTGCAGCGTATTATGGTCAACATAGGCGATGGAACGCTCCGTGTGCACCCGCGGAATACCCATGGCCTCAAATTCAATATAAGCCATAGTTCCCGTGGCATCCTGCGTTAATGTCTGATCGATTTTCAGACCGATCTCGCTGCCGACGTCCATTTTCCCGCTGACCAGATGATTCTTAATAATTTTCTGTGCCAATGTGAGACCCATTTGGAATTCACTCCTAAACTGAATGATTCACTTCTTAAAGTGTGAAACAAGCAGGACAAAAAATAGATATAACTATTATGAATTAAAAATCAGGGATTGTCAATCATTTAACGTTTCTGAAAGAATTATTTTTGCATTTAGAGTGCAATTTATTGATGATTGCAGCAACAAATGCTATAATGAAGAAGAATTGAGCGGGCATGGTCCGCCAGCGTGTATGTTCTGCCTTCCTACAGGCAAACTAAGCCTTATGGGAGGTACTGCTAATGAGTGAAGAAGAAAATAAGGATGAAAAAACGAACCGGGCCACGGACCGTATCCTGGATTCCGGCTCCATCGTTGTCGGGAATGGGAAGCACCTGATCCAATGCATGACCATCATCGGTCAGATTGAAGGACATATTATTTTACCATCCCAGAACAAAACGACGAAATATGAGCATGTGATTCCCCAGCTGGTGTCCATTGAAGAAGATCCCGACATTGAAGGGTTGCTCCTGCTGCTGAACACCGTTGGCGGCGACGTGGAGGCTGGCCTTGCCTTGGCAGAACTGATTGCCGGAATGAAAAAGCCGACCGTGTCTATCGTGCTGGGCGGCGGACATTCCATTGGAGTTCCCTTGGCCGTCGCCGCCAAACATTCCTTCATTGTGCCGAGTGCAACCATGACGCTGCACCCCGTGCGGATGAACGGTTTGACGCTCGGCGTTCCCCAAACGCTGGACTATTTCGAACGGATGCAGAAAAGGATCACCACATTTGTCACCGAGCACTCCAATATTTCGGCCGAACGCCTGACGGAACTTTCCATGAATACGCAGGAACTGGTGCTGGACATCGGCTCTGTTTTGGAGGGAAACGACGCAGTCCGGGAGGGGTTGATCGACTCTCTTGGCAGCCTTTCGGACGCAATCGGATGTCTTTATAAAATGATTGATGAAAATAAGAAAAAGGGCAAAAAGAAAACGCCGGCGGCGCAGAAAGCAGCCAAAAGGAAATAAGCTTAGTCCCAGACGGCTCTGCGCCGTCCTACATAGGTAGCGGATTTGTGATCTTCGGCGTTATATGGATAGAGGTGTGCTGCTTGGCAAAAAGAAAATCCGCTCCGAAAAAGACGAGAAAGCCGCGGTCCGGTGCCGCGGCAAAACCCGCCTCCACACAGATGCGGGACGCACAGGCAAAAAAGCAAAGAAGTCAGATCAATGCCGTGGTTCTGTTCGCGTGCTCCATCCTGATGTTCTGTCTGATTCTGATCAGCGGGGTTCACCTCTGGCACTGGTTTCATAACGTTCTGCTCGGTCTGTTTGGCAGCTGGGCTGTTCTGTGGCCGATTTTGCTGCTCTACATATCCGTCGTTACAGCTCTGGATCGCCAGGGCCTTCGCACCGGAAGAAAACTAGCGCTGATGATTGCCATTATCGCTCTATTCTGCGCTTCCGCGTTTATTTTTTCCGTCAGCGGCACCGCCTCCCTTCATTCGTTCTGGAAGAATCTGGTGCAGCTGTACCAAGAAGGGACAGAATGCGCCAGCGCCGGATTTTTCAGCGGTCTGCTCGGGATTCCGATCGTCGCGGCGCTGGGGCCGCTTGGAGCTAAAATTGTGATCTTGCTTCTTTTGTTCGTCGCTCTGATGATTCTGACGGGGACCGGTTTGATACAGTTGTTCCGCACGGTTATCAGACCGGCAGGCATGGTCAAAACCAGCTTTGACTCCGCCCGCGAAAAAAGGATTGAGCGCAACCGGAAAAATCTTAAAAACGACATTGCGATGGATAACGAGGAGCTCCCCTCCCATCCGGTCCGCTCTTCCGGGAAAAAGCCGGTCCGGAAAAACGAAAAACTGGAGCGGCTGGAAAAACTGTTTGCCATCGGCGACACGGAACCGAAAGCTCCTGAACCCAAAGGAGCATCCGCTGCTCCAAGCGCAGCACCGGCCGCCGCTGCCGCAGAAACCATTCTGCCGGTCGAGCCGAAATTCTCTCCCCTGAAAGCCGCGGAAAAAACAGCACCGGAGCAAGCGGCGGTCATTCCGCCCGAACCGGCGGCGGACGGAGCCTACCACTTCCCGCCCGTTTCGATGCTGGCAACTACGAAGGGAACGAGTGAACAGGAAGCAATCAGTGAAATCCAAACTAACGGCCGTATGCTAGTCGATACCCTGAAAAGTTTTGGCGTAAAGACCTCCTTTATCGGTTACAGCCGCGGCCCGGCGGTGACCCGTTACGAGCTTCAGCCCGCCAGCGGAGTGAAAATCAGTAAAATCACGAATCTTTCCGATGACCTTTCCATGAATCTCGCCACAGCCGGAATCCGCATTGAAGCGCCGATCCCTGGCAAGGCGGCGGTCGGCATTGAGGTCCCAAACAAGAAAAATACAGTTGTCCGGATGCGCGAGCTGGTCGAAAGCAACAGTTTCACTACTGCGAAAGGTCATCTGACCGTCGCTCTTGGCCGCGACCTTGCGGGCGGCGTGGCCATCGCAGACCTGGCAAAGATGCCGCATCTGCTGATCGCGGGCGCCACTGGTTCCGGCAAGTCGGTGTGTATCAACTCGATGATTATCAGCCTGCTTTATAAATCTTCCCCGGAGGACGTCCGATTTCTGATGATTGACCCGAAGGTGGTGGAACTCGGGATTTACAACGGAATTCCGCACCTGCTGGTACCCGTCGTGACAGACCCGCGCAAGGCTGCCGGTGCACTGGGCTGGGCGGTCAACGAGATGCTCAAGCGGTACAAGATTTTTGCCTCGCGGAATGTGCGGGACTTGACCGCCTACAATACTCTTGCAGCTCAATGCGGCTACAAGGACGACGAGGGTCAACCGATGGAACACATGCCGCAGATCGTCATTATCATTGATGAACTTGCCGACCTGATGATGGCGGCACCGAATGAAGTGGAGGATTCGATCTGCCGGCTGGCGCAGATGGCGCGCGCCGCCGGCATGCATCTGGTTATTGCGACCCAGCGTCCTTCCGTCGACGTGATCACGGGGATCATCAAAGCAAACATTCCAAGCCGGATCGCCTTTGCGGTCTCTTCCCAGGTGGACTCCCGCACAATTTTGGACATGGGCGGCGCCGAAAAGCTTTTGGGGCGCGGAGATATGCTGTTTTCTCCCGTCGGTTCACAGAAACCAATCCGCATCCAGGGCTGCTTCGTCAGCGACAGTGAAATCGAATCCATCACCGGGTTTGTCAAGAAGACTCAAGAAGCGGATTACAACGAAACAATCGCACAGGAGATCGAGCGCAACGCCACCGCGGAAACGGTCGGCAGTTCCTCTGCCGACCGTTCGGAAAACAGCGATCCGATGATGCCGGATGCCATCAAATGCGTGGTGGAGGCTGGACAGGCTTCCACTTCCCTGCTGCAGCGCCGCCTGCGTCTCGGCTATGCACGCGCCGGCAGGCTGATCGACCAGATGGAGCAAATGGGCATTGTTGGCCCGCGGGATGGTTCCAAACCGAGGCAGGTGCTTCTTACCCGCCAGCAGTGGCTGGAACAGAACATGCAGCAATCCGATACAGATACAGCGCAGAAAACAAGGGCGTAAAATGAAACGTCACGCGCTTCGTATTCGCCGTGGATGGAAACACGCCGTTCCAGTGATTTTGCTGTTTTTTCTTTTGGCTGCCGCTGCGATTCCCTTTGGGGCTTCTGCCCGGTGGAATAAGGTCTTTTCCTTTTTCGGGCTTGGCGGATTCTCCTCTTATGCCGACGGCTGGCCGGCCTGCGTCCATATTCTCGACGTTGGTAAGGCAGACAGCATCCTGGTCGAATGTAAAGGGCACTGGATGCTGGTAGACGGCGGGACCCCAGAGAAAGGGAAAATTGTTGTCCGGTACCTGAAGCGGCGCGGAGTAACCCGTTTGGACTATGTGGTCAACACCCATCCGGATGAAGACCACGTGGGAGGACTAAAAGATGTCCTGGAGGATTTTCCGGTTCAGCATTATCTTGCAACAAAAGTCAGACCGGACCTGATACCGGAAGACTCCGCCTACCTTGACACCATGGCCGCACTGCGGCGAAAGGGTCTCCCCGAAGAAATTCCGAAACCTGGAGATCAGTTTTCATTGAGCAGCATGGAAATCTGTGTGCTGGGTCCGGTTGTCCCAGGTAACAGTACCAACAACAGCTCAGTCATCTTAATGCTCCGCTACCGCAGCATCCGCTTTCTGCTGACGGGAGACGCGGAAAAAGAAGAAGAGCAAAGTCTGCTTGCAGCCGGGGAAAATCTTTCCGCTGACATGCTGAAAGTCGGGCATCACGGAAGCAATACATCCACCTGCGCGGAATTTCTAAAGGCGGTTCATCCGAAGTATGCAGCCATTTCGGTCGGTTACGACCGAAATAAACTTCCAAAGGCAGAGGTGCTGAAAAGGCTGTCTCTCGCAGGAGCCAAAATCTACCGGACCGATGTTGAGGGGACGATTCTCTTCCTCACCGACGGAAAAACAATCACCGTAAAGACGGAAAAGTAAAGAATAATAACAGTCAGGAGAGTGGCTAGCATGAAAACCATCACGATCAGTCGAATGGAAGGAATCTATGCGATCTGCGAAGATAAGAATCAGAAATATTATGCCATTGAAATTGCCGAACTTCCAAAGGGAGCAAAAGTCGGAGATGTTCTGAATGTTGACGATGTGGAAGGGACGTTGACGATTCACCCGGAGGAAACCAAGGTAAACAAAAAGAAAAAGTAAAAAAAGAGCTGTCCGGCAGCAACGCTGTGCCGGACAGCTCTTTTTGTGCGGTGAGTCTTAAGAGATGCTGTGCCGTTTCAAATTGACCCGGTCCATATTGAACCGGTGCATATAGACGCTTAAAACCAGGCCGAAGCCGAAATAAAGACAGATTGCAGAAGAGCCGCCGTAACTGAAAAACGGAAGCGTCACGCCCATCACGGGCAGCAGATCCAGACACATGCCAAGATTAAAAATCGTCTGCGCGGCAATCATGCCAAAAAATCCCATACAAATGCTGCTGCCAAGCAGATCTGCCGCCCCGCGTGCCACCCGAAGCGTATGCAGCAGATAAAGCAAAAGAAGCACAAGAATGAGGATGCAACCGATAAAACCAAGTTGCTCCCCTGCAACAGAGAAAATGAAGTCGCTTTGCTGAACCGGCACAGCCGAATGACTCACCCGCGGACTGTGGAACAGGCCGCGTCCCCACAGCCCGCCGCTGCCGATGGAAAGCCGGCCCTGAATCTGCTGGTACGCATACTGCAATGCCGCATTTGGGTCGGAATCCAACCGGTAAGTGATCAGAAGGCGTTCTTTCTGGTAATCCCGAAGCACATGTTTCCACGCAACGGGAAAGGCAACCGCTATGGCGGCAAAGAGAATTACAAAATACCTCAGCTGAATTCCCGCCCCGAACGCCATGGCCAGAAACATACAGAAAAAAATGACCGCCGTGCCGTCGTCGCCCTGAAAGTGTACCAGCACAACAGGAATCATCGCATGACAAGCCAGCAAAACCACCTGAATCGGCGCTTGAAGCAAGCCTCGATTCTTCAAAGTAGAGAGATGCTTGGAAAAAGTCAGAAGAAAACCGATTTTAACCAGCTCACTCGGCTGAAAAGTCAAGCCGCCCGGCAGAGAGATCCACGCTTTCGCGTTCACGCCGCCGCTGTTGACAACGGCAGAGCCGAAAAGCTGCGTATAGATAATCAAGAACAGGCAGAAACCAGCCACCACATACCAGAAATTGCAGATCTCCCGATAATCAATTAAGGAAAAAAAGACTGCGCCGATGAAACCGCCGATGACCGCCATCAGCATGGTGGTAAAATATCCCACCGTTCTTCCCGTCGGATTGGGGACGGTTTTCATCAGCAGAAGACTATACAGGGAGATCATAATCATATAAACCCAATAAAGCTTGTCCGTCTGCCTGACATAATTGGCAATGGATTTTAGTGCGCGCATTCTTTCCCCTCTTTCCGGACATTTGCATCCTACGATAGCTTATTATAGGACACCCGATGGAAACTTTCAAGGGATCCGGAATATTCAGCGCGCAGTATTTCTAATCTGCTCGAATTGTGTTATACTTTTGGGGAAGAAATGTCAATATGTTAATGTGTTAGGAGAAATGCCAATGCTCACAGATATTGAAATCGCACAGAAGGTGCAGCCGAAGCCGATCCGGCAAATTGCGGCCGGGCTTGGGATCGAAGAGGAAGAACTGGAGCCTTACGGAAAATACAAAGCCAAGCTGGACAATTCCCTGTACCGGCGGATTGAGGGCAGAAAAGACGGGAAGCTGATCCTCGTCACCGCCATTAATCCGACCCCGGCCGGCGAAGGGAAAACCACAACGGCCATCGGGCTTGGCGATGCCCTCGCCAAAATCGGGAAAAAAGTCGTCATCGCCCTGCGCGAACCCTCCCTCGGCCCGGTCTTTGGGATCAAAGGCGGCGCCACGGGCGGAGGATATGCCCAGGTTATCCCGATGGAAGACATCAATCTTCATTTTACCGGCGACTTTCACGCGATTACCTCGGCAAACAATCTCCTTTGCGCCCTGCTGGACAACCACATTCAGCAGGGGAATTCCCTGCGGATCGATCCGCGCAGAATTCTTATTCAACGCTGCATGGACATGAACGACCGCCAGCTCCGCCAGATTGTCTGCGGGCTTGGCGGAAAGGCAAACGGTGTCCCGCGGGAAGACAGTTTCTGCATCACCGTCGCGACGGAAGTCATGGCGATTTTCTGCCTCGCCAAAAATCTAGGTGACCTGAAAAAGAGGCTCGGCAATATTCTGGTCGCCTACAACAGGAACGGAGAACCGGTTTATGCGCGTGATCTGAAAGCCGAAGGAGCCATGGCGGCACTGCTGAAAGACGCCATCAACCCGAACCTGGTGCAGACGCTGGAAGGAACCCCGGCGCTGGTACACGGCGGCCCGTTTGCAAACATCGCCCATGGATGCAATACCGTACGCGCGACCCGGTTCGCTCTGAAGCTGGGCGATTACTGCGTTACGGAGGCAGGCTTCGGTTCCGATCTCGGGGCCGAAAAATTCATGAACATCAACTGCCGCCTGTCCGGAATGAAACCGGCCGCGGCGGTGCTCGTCGCTACGGCCCGTGCTCTGAAATACAACGGCGGCGTGCCGAAAACGGAAACCAAGCAGGAAAATCTTTCCGCTTTGAAAGCGGGAATTGGAAACCTTGGAGCTCATATTGCGGGACTAAAAAAATACGGCGTTCCCATTGTGGTGGCAATCAACCGCTTCGAAAGCGACTCGGAAAAAGAGCTTGCCATGATTGAGCAGTACTGCCATGACAACGGAGCGGACTTTGCTCTTTCCGAGGTGTTTGCAAAAGGCGGCGAAGGCGGCGTGGAACTGGCGCGGAAAGTTTGCCAGGCCGCAGAGCAGCCTTCTGACGTTCATCTTCTTTACCCGGACGACGCCCCGATCAAAGACAAAGTTGAAACCGTAGCTAAAGAGATCTACGGGGCAAACGGGGTAACCTACACACAGAAAGCCCTTCGGTCGATGAGAGAAATCGAATTGCTTGGCGGCAGCCATTTGCCCGTCTGCATCGCCAAAACGCAATATTCCCTTTCGGACGATCCCAAAAAGCTCGGCAGGCCCACCGACTTTCGCATCACGATCCGGGAAATGAAGCTGAGCAGCGGAGCCGGTTTCGTCGTGGCCTACGCCGGCAATATTCTTACTATGCCGGGCCTACCTTCCCACCCTGCGTCGGAACAGATCGATGTGGATGAGAACGGTAAAATCTCAGGCTTATTTTAAAATACGCTAAATTTTAAGATTCATGGAGAGGTGATTCGATGCGGGAATACAGGACCTTCTCCCCCAAGGAGACCGAATCGTTCGGTGAGCGCATCGCCTCCAAACTGAAAGGCGGAGAAATTCTCGCGCTGTTCGGCAGCATGGGAATGGGAAAGACCACACTAACCCGTGGGATTGCCCGAGGGCTCGGGATCCAAAGCGGGGTTTCCAGCCCAACTTTTGCACTGGTTCATGAGTACACAGGGCGCCTGACGGTTTACCATTTTGACATGTACCGCGTCACAAGCTGGGACGACCTTGCCTCCACCGGTTTTTTTGACGACCTCGGCACCAAAGCGGTGCTGATTGTGGAGTGGAGCGAAAACATCGAAAATGCGCTTCCGCCGGAAGCGATCCGGATTTCTATCCGGCGCGGAAAAACAGACCAGGAGCGCGTGATCTTCGTGGAAGGGACAATCAATGAAAATACTGGCAATTGATTCCTCCGCGATTACCGCTTCCGTTGCTTTGACGGAGAACGGAAAAATTCTCGGGGAATATTTTTTGAATACGGGACTGACACACAGCGAAACACTGATGCCGATGATCGCAAGCGTTTTTCACTGCGCAAAAACGAATCCTTCGCAGATCGACCTGTTTGCCGTCTCGTCCGGACCCGGCTCTTTCACCGGCATCCGGATTGGGATCGCGAGCATCAAAGGGCTGGCAATGCCGTTTCAGACCCCCTGCGCCGGGGTTTCCACGCTGGAAACCATTGCTTACAACCTGGCGCATCTTGACTGCCTGATCTGCGCCGCGATGGACGCCCGGTGCGGTCAGGTTTACAACGCCTTGTTCCGGGCGGAAAAAGGGACCCTGCACCGGCTGACCCCTGACCGCGCCATCGCTGTTCCGGAACTGGCAGCCGAATGTGAAAAAATCGGCGGCCCGCTCTATCTTGCCGGCGACGGCGCCATGCTCTGCGCAAAATCGGAGTCTTTTCAAAATTGCGGCGCGATTCTCTCCCCCGAGCCGCTGCGGTATCAGCGCGCTTGGGGAGTGGCAAAAGCCGCCGAAACAGCGGTGCGGGAAAATCGTACGGTTTCCCCCGCCGCCCTGATGCCGTTCTACCTGCGCCCCGCGCAGGCGGAACGCTCTTTAAAAAAAAGACTGGGAGGAACGAAATGATGATCGCATTGGGTGCCGACCATGGCGGATTCGTTTTGAAAGAAGCTATTCGGCAATATCTCGATTCCGAAAAAATAGAGTATAAAGATTTTGGAACTTTTGATCAGAATTCGGTTGATTATCCGCCGATCGCCGCGCAGGCCGCACATTTTGTTGCGGATGGAAAAGCCGAACTCGGGATTCTGTGCTGTGGCACGGGAATAGGAATGAGCATTGCCGCCAACAAAATAAAGGGAGTACGCGCGGCGGTCTGCAGCAACGCCTACTGTGCCGAAATCACACGTCACCACAACAATGCCAACATTTTGTGCTTGGGCGGCAGAGTGATTAAGGAAGAGCAGGCGGTTGAATTTGCAAAGCTGTTCCTGAACACGCCGTTCGACGGTGGTCGGCACCAACGTCGCGTCAATGAAATTGCAGCGATTGAAGAGGGAAAACTTTAAGAATAAGACAAGACTGGAGGAAACTGAAAAATGGAAAAACAGGTATTCGTGATGGATCATCCGCTGATCCAGCATAAACTGACTTATCTGAGAGATAAAAACACCGGTTCCAAAGATTTTCGCCAGCTGGTGGGCGAAATTGCAATGCTCCTCTGCTATGAGGCAACGCGGGATCTTCCTTTGGAGGAAACAACTGTGGAAACTCCGGTTGCCTCGGCGAAAACCAAGGTCATCGCCGGCAGAAAACTGGCGTTCGTCCCGATTTTGCGCGCCGGGCTCGGTATGGTCGACGGGGTGCTTCAGATGGTCCCAGCGGCCAAAGTCGGCCATATCGGCCTTTACCGCGACCCCAAGACGTTGAAGCCCGTCGAATATTACAGCAAGCTTCCCTGCGATATCGACCAGCGCGACGTGATCGTTTTAGACCCGATGCTTGCTACCGGTGGCTCTTCCGTCGATGCCATCTCCATCATTAAACGCAGCCGGCCCAAAAGCATCAAGTTCATGTGCATCATCGCAGCGCCGGAAGGAATCCGGGCCTTGACGAAAGCCCATCCAGACGTTCAGCTTTACTGTGCCGCAGTGGATGACCATCTGAATGAAAACGGGTACATCGTTCCTGGGCTTGGCGATGCAGGGGACCGTATTTTCGGAACTCTGTAATTTTTTTTTTGTCAAAAGTCTATCTTATCCGGAGGCAGTCAACCATTTCCGTTGTCTGCCTTTTTTTGTATTATTTTAATACTTGACAAATATTATCAAGTATTGTATACTAAATTCTGTTAAGAAAAGAAGTTGGAGGAAACCAATGCTGATCACAAGAGAAACTGACTATGCCATACGGATTCTCCGCGCGCTTACCGGCGGAAAGCAAATGACTGCTCCGGATATTTGCAAAAAAGAGTTGCTTCCCCAGCAGTTTATTTACAAAATTCTGAAAAAGCTGCAAAGAAGCGGTCTGATTGCGATTACGCGCGGCAAAGACGGCGGATGCCGCCTGATTGCAGATCTGCAAACGGTAACTCTTTACGACCTGATGAAAATCATGGAATCCGACAAATCAATCAGCGCCTGCACCAGACCGGACTATCAATGCGCCTGGCGTCAAAAATATGGCAAACCATGCAGAGTCCATCAGAACCTTCAGCAAATTCAGGACAAGCTGGATGAAGAACTGAAATCCGCTCAGCTTTCTAAAATTTTATCCAGTGACGAATTCAGATGAAAGTAAAATTTTTTTTAACTTAAGTGGACTAAGATTGTCAAGTATCAACCGTTACATTGCCATTTTTCCTAGCAGGCTTCAAGTTTCAGGTTACCGCAGAAACAAAGCCCATGAAAGAATACAAATCCAGTCATCATCTTTTAAGGAGGTAGTTGTATGCTTTTTAAAACCACGGAAAAACAGGAAACATTCCGAGAAAAGGTCCGTGCATTTGCAGAATCGGAAATCAAACCCCTGACCGTTACTTTGGATCAAGAGAGTCGGTTTCCCGCTGAAATCATCCAAAAAATGGGTCAGCTTGGGTGGATGGGCATCCCCTACCCGAAAGCATACGGCGGCATGGGGCTTGACGTGGTCAGCTACGCCATCGCCGTGGAAGAACTTTCGAGGGTGGATGCGGGGGTCGGCGTAATTCTGTCGGCCCATGTTTCACTCGGCAGCTGGCCGATTTTCGCCTATGGCACCGAAGAACAAAAACAAAAATACCTGGTCCCGCTGGCAAAAGGGGAAAAGCTGGGTGCTTTCGGCCTGACAGAATCAAACGCGGGCAGCGACGCAAGCGGCACGGAAACCACCGCGGTGCGCGACGGAGACAGCTACATTCTCAACGGGAACAAAATTTTCATCACAAATGCAGATATTGCCGATACTTATGTTGTTTTTGCCGTTACAACCCCCGATATCGGTTCTCACGGCATCAGCGCTTTCATTGTGGAAAAAGACTGGAAAGGATTCACCTTCGGCGAACATTACGACAAAATGGGAATTCGCTCCTCTGCCACCGCAGAACTGATCCTTAATAATGTCAGGGTTCCAAAGGAAAACCTTCTGGGCAAAGAAGGGGAAGGATTTAAAATTGCCATGGCAACGCTGGATGGCGGCCGGATTGGAATTGCGGCGCAGGCCCTCGGCATCTCACAGGGTGCTTATGAAAGCGCGCTGGATTATTCCAAAGACAGAATTCAGTTTGGCAGACCAATCTGCCGGCAGCAGAGCATCTCCTTCAAGCTGGCGGATATGGCTACTACTCTCCGTGCGGCGCGCTTTCTGACCTACAGCGCGGCGGAACTAAAAGAAAATCACGAACCATACAACATGGAAGCCGCCATGGCAAAGCAGTTTGCCTCCGAAAACGGGCTGAAAATTGTGAACGACGCGCTTCAGATTTACGGCGGCAGCGGATACATCAAAGGCATCGACGTGGAGCGCGCTTACCGCGACGCGAAAATCTGCACGATCTATGAGGGCACCAACGAAATTCAGAAAGTCGTCATCGCTTCTCATATCATTGGCCGGATGCCAAAAGAGCCCGCTTCCGCTAGGCAGCACGGCGCTGTCACAGGCGCGCGCAAAAAAATGATCTTTAAGGATGGGACTGCAAAAGACCAGGTCAAAGCACTTGTGGAAAGCCTTCAGAAAGACGGCTATGATTTCACCGTCGGGATCGACCTTGACACACCGATCAGCAAAGCGGATCGCGTTGTCAGCGCCGGCCGCGGAATCGGCGAAAAGAAAAACATGAAATTAATTCAGGATTTGGCTGTTCAGGCCGGGGCAACCGTCGGCTCTTCCCGTCCGGTCGCTGAGACTCTGCATTATGTCCCCTTAAACCGTTATGTCGGAATGTCCGGCCAGAAATTCAACGGCAATCTTTACATCGCGTGTGGCATCTCCGGAGCAGGCCAGCATCTGAAAGGAATCAAGGATGCGACCACGATCGTTGCCATTAATACCAATCCCAGCGCTCCAATTTTCAAAAACTGCGATTATGGGATCGTCGGGGACGTCCTTGAAATTCTGCCGCTTTTGACTCAGGCTCTGGACAATGGCCAAGCCAAAAAGCCGGCACCGCCAATGAAGAAGATGAAACGCGCTATGCCAAGAAAAATCAAACACGATTGGAAGCATTATGTCTGCAAGGGCTGCGGCTATGAGTATGATCCCGCCGTTGGCGATCCGGAAAATGATATCCAGCCCGGCACGCTTTTCGAATCCCTTCCTGAAGAATGGATCTGCCCATACTGCGGCACAAGCAAAGAAAAATTTATAGAAGCTTGATTGATTCAAACCGAAAAACAATACACAGGCAACTAAAAACATAAGGGAGGTTTTTTTATGCATTGTGTCAGACAAGTTACCGATCAGCTTTACTGGGTTGGCGCAAACGACCGCAGGCTCGCCTTATTTGAAAATATACATCCCATTCCCCAAGGCGTTTCTTACAACTCCTATCTTCTCCTTGACAAACAAACCGTTCTGTTCGATACGGTGGACTGGTCCGTCTGCCGTCAGTTTTTGGAAAACGTCGAGTTTGTCCTGGCAGGCCGGCCGCTAAATTACCTGGTCATCAATCATGTGGAACCGGACCATGCCGCCTCGATTCGGGAAATTCTTCTGCGCTACCCGGATGTCAAGATTATCACCACGGAAATAGCCGTTCTGCTGCTGCGGCAATTCGGGGTCCCGATGGACGGCCGTGCGGAAGAGGTCAAGGAAGGCGACACCAAATCGTTCGGCAGGCACACAGTGGCCTTCGTGGAGGCACCGATGGTTCACTGGCCCGAGGTCATGGTAACCTTCGATACCACGAACGGAGTCCTGTTCTCCGCAGACGCTTTTGGTTCATTCGGAACGCTGGACGGCAGGCTTTTTAATGACGAAGTGAACTTTGACCGTGACTGGCTTAACGAAGCCCGCCGGTATTACACCAATATTGTCGGCAAATTCGGTCCTTTCGTCCAAGCCCTTCTGAAAAAAGCATCCGGCCTTGACATCAAAATGATCTGCCCGCTTCACGGTCTCGTCTGGCGCTCCAATCTCGGATATTTTCTTGATAAATATGACAAATGGAGTAAATATGAGCCGGAAGAAAAGGGCGTTTTGATCGTCTATGCCTCCATGTATGGGAACACGGAAAGTGCCGTGGAAACCCTCGCCTCTGAAATTGTGAAAAAAGGGATGCCGAACGTTGCGATTTATGATGTTTCCAAAACACATGTTTCTTATCTGATTTCTGAAACATTCCGCCTCAGTCATCTGGTTTTGGCATCGGTCACTTACAACCTTGACATTTATCCACCGATGAAGAGTTACCTGATGGACATGAAAGCATTAAATGTGCAAAACCGCACGGTCTCTATTGTGGAAAATGGTTCCTGGGCCCGCCGATCCGGCAATTTGATGCAGCAGTTCCTGGAAAATGAGATGAAAGACATAAAAGTCCTCGATGAAAGGCTCTCTCTCAACTCCTCGATGGTCGAAGACAATCTGGCCGATTTGGACGCGGTGGCGGACAGCATCGTTCAGGCCACCAAATAATCTTGTTTTTCTCTTTCCGCGCCCGGATGGAATCCGGATCTTAAAAAACCGCTCCCAGCAAATGGGAGCGGTTTTTTATCTGAATTTTAAATTAGGGTCCGTGCGATATCTTACATTCCCACGCATTTTGCGTGCGGCCGTCAGACTTCGGGAAGAGTCATCTGCTCATTGTGGTTTTTATGATATTGCTTTGCCGCACCGATCAGCCCCTGGAACAGCGGATGGGGGCGGTTCGGCCGGGATTTGAATTCCGGATGGAACTGGGAACCCAGAAACCACGGATGGTTGGGCAGTTCCATCATCTCCACAATTCGGTCGTCTGGGGACTTTCCGCAGAATACGATTCCCGCTTTTTCAAACTGATCCCGATAATCATTGTTAACTTCAAAGCGGTGGCGGTGGCGCTCATAAATCAACGGAATATTCCCGTACAGCTTGTACGCTTTTGTTCCGGGCACCAGCTTGCACGGGTATTTGCCAAGCCGCATGGTGCCGCCAAGCTGCACCACATCTTTTTGCTCCGGCATTAAATCAATGACATGATTGCTGCTCTGCGGATCGAACTCCGCGGAATTGGCATCTGCCAGCCCCAAAACATGACGGGCATATTCCACGAGCGCAAGCTGCATACCCAGGCAAATGCCCAGGAAGGGGATGCTGTTGAGGCGGACATAATGAATCGCGGTGATTTTCCCTTCGATTCCTCTCTGCCCAAAGCCGCCGGGAACCACAACGCCGTCCACATCGGCAAGAATTTCAGAAACATTGTCTTCCGTGATGGTCTCTGAATCCACCCATCTGATATTCACTTTCACCTTATTGCCAAATCCGCCGTGAGTCAGTGCTTCCGCAACGCTGAGGTAAGCATCGTGCAGTTCAATATATTTGCCGACCAGAGCAATGGTGACGCTGTCGGTCAAAGACATAGCCGTGCTGACCATAGAAATCCATTCCTTGAGATCCGGCCCCGGGGTATCAAGTCCAAAGCGCTTGCAGACAATGTCATCCAAACGCTCTTCGCGCAGGGCAAGCGGAACCGCATACAAAAGAGGCAGATCCAAGTTTTCGATGACACAGTTTTCATCGACATTGCAGAATAAGGCAATTTTCTTTTTGACATCTTCGCCGATGGTTTTTTCCGAACGAAGGACAATAATATCAGGCTGTATTCCAATGGAAAGAAGCTCTTTCACACTGTGCTGAGTCGGCTTGGATTTATGTTCATTGGAACAAGCGAGATAGGGAACCAAAGTTACATGGATAAACAGGCAGTTGGAGCGCCCCACTTCTGTGGCAAACTGGCGGATGGCTTCCAGAAACGGCTGGCTTTCAATGTCCCCAACTGTGCCGCCGACCTCAATAATTGCCACGTCCACATTATCCTTGCCGGCGTAAATGCGGGATTTGATCTCATTCGTGATGTGCGGAATCACCTGCACGGTTCCACCGCCGTAGTCGCCGTTGCGCTCTTTTTGAATGACATTCCAGTAAACCCGGCCGGAGGTCACATTGCTGTTCTGCGTCAGATTCTCATCGATAAACCGTTCATAGTGCCCCAGATCAAGATCTGTTTCCGCACCGTCGTCCGTAACAAAGACTTCGCCGTGCTGGAAAGGGTTCATGGTGCCCGGATCCACATTCAAATACGGATCAAATTTCTGCATCGTGATTCTAAGTCCCCTGGATTTCAGTAGGCGGCCTAGTGACGCCGCCGTAATTCCCTTCCCTAGGCCAGAAACCACACCACCTGTTACAAATACATACTTTGCTGGCATATTGTCCTCCATCCTCTATCTTTCATTCTTGCATTTTGTTGGCTGCATCGTAACAATAAAAAATGATATCGCCCAAGTTCAGAATTCAAACGGGCGATAAATCAGCTTATCTCATAATGGATTCAGTTGCCGCAGGCAGGCTGAAGCATCCTATCCCTCGTATTTTTTAATCTCAGCTCTTTGAATGATAATATTCTCATTTGGTTTGCCCTTGTCGTTTGTAGCGGCAGAGGCAATTTTGTCCACTACGTCCATCCCGTCAAAGACCTGCCCAAACACGGTATGCCCTTTCTGAGCAATATTGTAATATCCATCCAGGTAGGGATTCCCGCCATATTTTTCATAAGCTTTCTGATAACTTTGGCTCGCCTTGTCCATGTTGATCCACTCCGACCCGTATTGTGCAACAAATGCTTCCGGATTCTGCCGGTAAGCGTCATATGCCCTTTGAAAATTGTCCCACCCGGGGAAAGCAGAAACCGGTGCCTGATCAATGAAAAACTGACTGCCGTTTGTGTCTTTCCCCGAATTCGCCATGGCAACGGCTCCCCGCAGATTCAGCAAATTCTGATTGAATTCATCTGCAAACGCCTTATTCCAAAGACTTTGCCCGCCGGTGCCATCTCCACTTGGATCTCCGGTCTGGATCATGAAATTTTTGATGATTCTGTGAAAAGTCAGATGATTGTAGTATCCCTTCTAAATCAACCCCTTGAAATTTTCTACGGCTTTCGGAGCAGCCGATGGAAACAGCCGAATGCGGATGTTTCCCATGTTGGTTTCCAAAACGGCAATCTCTTCCCCTTTGCCCGGGAGCTCCATCTGATATCCAATTTTCTTTCCATCTTCCGGCCGGA
>ENA-UOOI01000828-UOOI01000828.1-fermentation-metagenome-genome-assembly--contig:-NODE-828-length-36918-cov-4.106231_pt1 | contig 36918 bp, 24 predicted proteins | sample MGYA00245779_ERZ724027 | MGnify/ENA primary metagenome ERZ724027 (study PRJEB28704, sample SAMN03018318) | fermentation metagenome | biome: anthropogenic terrestrial biome; feature: soil; material...
AGTATTTTTTCTCTCCCGGGTTGCAGTTTCTGCATACCTGTTCTTTGTCAGCCTTATTAAAAACCTGTTAAGTACCCCTTTTCTTTTCATCGACCCCGCTCCCGATAAGGGAGAAAGAGGTTCCTATGTGGATGATCCAGACGATTTATTTATTCCTCCTTATGCATGTAATCTGGTAAACCGGATGGAGAATGTTCCGGAGATTTATTACAAGGTTATGCGGTTGCTACGCCGGGAGTCCGGATGGAGCGACCTGCATGATGATTTGAATGAAAAGAGAAACGAAAAAACACTTGAATCGAGAGAACAAAGCCAATTACTAATATTTTTTTTAATCTAAAACAAATGAAATGAAAAGAGAAATTAAACTTATTTTCTTATTTACTTTTTTTCTTTTCCCTGCGTTTTTGCTTGCCCAGCAAGAAGTACAGGTAAGAGGGAAAGTTGTTGAGGCGGAGACAAATGAACCTTTGCCGGGTGTGAGCATCCTGATTGAAAATTCTACAAGAGGAGTGACTACGGATGTGGACGGAACTTTTGAAATAAAAGTTAATCAGTCTGACAAATTGATTTTTTCGTTTATGGGGATGGTTTCACAGACAGTAGAAGTACAGGATAAAACCTATATTGATGTGACGATGTATCCTGTGTCAAGTCAATTAGATGAAGTAACCGTGGTTGCTTACGGGACACAAAAGAAAGAAAGTGTGATTGGTGCTATTACCAGTGTTTCTGTCAATGAAATCAGAATGCCGGTGGGTAAAATCAGTAATAATCTGGCAGGTCAGATGGCTGGTATTGTATCCGTACAACAATCAGGGGAGCCTGGCGTAGGGTCTAATTTTTGGATACGGGGTGTGAGTACATTCGGTGCCAATAGTAGCCCTTTGATTCTGGTTGATGGAATAGAACGGTCTTTGGATTTGGTAGATTATGATGATATTGAAACCTTTTCTATTCTGAAAGATGCTACAGCGACGGCTGTGTATGGAGTAAGGGGTGCGAACGGAATAGTATTGATCACCACTAAAAGAGGGAGAGAATCGCCGAAGCCTCAGATTAACGCAAAAGTAGAGTACGGTGTATTATCTCCGGTTGTCATGCCCAGACTGGCTAATACAGAACAGTGGATTGACTATTATAACGACATTGTATATGATAATACAGGACGTCTTGCTTTTTCTGATCTGGAAAGACAGAAATATCTTACCGGTGTTGATCCGGATTTATATCCGAGCGTAGATTGGATGAAAACTCTCTTTAAAGATAATACCAATAATCAGAGAGTCAGTTTGAATATTACGGGAGGAGGTAAAAGCATAGTCTATTATGTTTCCGGTTCGTTCTATACGGAAAACGGGATTTTTAACCCCGAAGTATCTGCAAATTATAATCCTTCAATGAGGTATTCCCGGTTTAACTTCAGGTCGAATGTAGACATTGACCTGACATCCTCCACTACGTTGGCCCTGGGTTTGTCCAATCAATATGAAACGAAGAACCGTTTGGGCACTGATCTTGCCACCATGTGGTCCATGGCATTGACCACGACCCCTATCGCTACTCCTCCTGTGTTTTCCGATGGGACACATGCTCAACCGCTGGTGGGTAGTAATCCTTATTATGCCTTAAATAGTACCGGATTTTCTCAGGATTTCTGGAATACCTCCCAATCACTGATCAGTCTGACCCAGGATTTTTCGGAAATAATCACCAAAGGTCTGAGCGCTAATTTGAAGTATTCATGGGATGCGGTAAACGAAAGTACATTGGATCAAAGAAAACATCCTGCTACTTATTATGCCACCGGAAGGGACGAGGAAGGCAATTTGCTTTTACATAAAAATTCCGATGGGAGCGACTATCTGTCCCTTGCCCGCTCCAATAGGGGCACCAGGACCACCAATCTGGAAGCTTCGCTTACATACGAGAATATATTCAATGAGGTTCATCGGGTAGGTGGATTGTTCCTGTTCAGCATGAGAGAGCATACCAATAACTTTCCGGGAGACTATATTGCAGCATTCCCCTATCGTAATATCGGTATTGCGGGGAGAACCACCTATTCATTCCGGGATAAATATTTTATTGAAGGAAACTTCGGTTATAACGGATCTGAAAATTTTGCACCCAGCCATCGATTCGGATTCTTTCCGTCCATAGCCGTGGGGTACCTCATTAGCAACGAAAAGTATTTTGAAAAATTGCTTCCGACAATTCACCTGCTGAAATTAAAAGCATCCTATGGGGAAATCGGGAATGATCAGATTGGAGGTAACAGAAGATTTGCTTATAACTCGGAAATGACATGGACCGGAGGATATTATTTCGGTAGAACGGGAACATGGAGAGAAGGTATTGCCACCGGTTATCCGGGAAACCCTAACGTCGCCTGGGAGAGCTCAAAGAAAAGTAACGTCGGAATCGAACTTGGCTTTTTTAATAAGCTTAAACTTCAGGTCGATTATTTTACAGATATGAGGGAAGGGATTTATATCTTGCAGGAAAGTGTTCCTTCTATTGTGGGTATTAACATAAATCCCTATGTCAATCTGGGAAGAATGAAAAACCGCGGTTGGGACGGTTCTCTGGAATATATGCAACAATTTGGAGATTGGACTTTATCGGGACGGGCAAATTTCACCTTCAACAGGAATAAAAAATTATACGATGACAAGCCAACTCCCGTTTGGCCCTATCAGGAAGAGATAAATGAACCACATGGACAACATAGAGGGCTTATCGCTCTCGGGTTGTTTGAGTCGGAAGAGGATATTGCCAACAGTCCTCTGCAAACGTTCGATAGTCCGGTTGTGGGAGATATCAAGTATAAAGATATCAATGGCGATGGAGTGATTGATGATTTTGACCGTGTAGCCATTGGATATACCTCTATTCCTGAAATTAATTATGGGGTGGGCGTAAGTGCCGGATGGAAAGGATTTGACCTCTCTTTTTTCTTCCAGGGGGTGGATCATGTTTCCAGAATGATTACCGGTGGACCTATATTCGGCTCCGGGGGAAGTATCCTGGTAAATGGACAAATTTATGCCGATGTAGCTGAAAATAGGTGGACTCTGCGGAATCCCGACCCAAATGCAAAATATCCAAGGTTATCGATGTTGGATAAAAGCAATAATAAACAATATTCCACCTACTGGCTGCGTGATATGAGCTATATGCGCTTAAAGAACGCAGAATTCGGATATACGGTCCCCAAAAATATCTCCGATAAAATGGGATTGTCTGCCATGAGATTTTATTTGCAAGGTATCAATCTTTTAACTTTTACCGGATTCAAGTTGTGGGATCCCGAATTAGATACCGGAAACGGAGGTGCCTATCCTAATATGAAGACAATAAGTATAGGATTAAATATTAATTTTTAAATAGTAGTAAGGTTATGAGGAAAATAACAATTAAAATATATTATTGGGTCCTTTTAGTGTTTTTCACTTTAATGGGGATTTCATGCAGTGATTATCTGGATGTGGAACTGCAGAATCAAATGACGCTTCAGGAAGTATTCGATAAAAGAAGCACGACTGAGGCCTATCTTGCACAAGTGTACGGATATCTGCCTGTAGAGGAAGATCCTATTTATGGCGACGGCGGCGACGGAACAGTCGTATCCAGAAGCGATGAAGCTCTTTTCTCCTGGTTATACGGGGAATGGGAATCCAATAGGCAAGGGGCCTGGGGGGTCACCACAGGATATACTCACAACTGGGAGCGGAATTATAATGGTATCAAGCAAGCTACCATATTTATGAATAACGTAGATAGAAATACCGAAATCAATGAAAGTACGAAAGAAGTCATGAAGGCCGAAGCACGTTTTATCAGGGCCTATTTGTACTTTTCATTGTTTCGCAAATATGGACCGGTATATATTTGGGGTGATCAGGAATCCACCAGTTTAATAAGATCCGATTCCGTTGATCGTCATTCGGTTGACCGGAATATCGAATTCATTATCTCGGAGTATGATAAAGTCATAGAGGTTCTTCCCCTTAGGATCACAGACGAAGCATGGTCCGGACGTATGACAAAAGGCGCTGCAATGGCTGCCAAATCGAGACTGACATTATATGCTGCCCGTCCCCAGTTCAATGGAGCAGCGCTGTATAAAGGGATGAAAAACCTTTATGGCGATTATCTGTTCCCCCAGGAGGCAGATCCGAACAAATGGGAGATTGCAGCGCAGGCGGCAAAAGATGTGATTGATTTAGGCATATATAATTTGTATAAAAATACACAGGAAGCCGACCCGTTGAAACGAGCCATAAAATCATATCAGGGAGTGTGGTTTGATAAATGGAATGAGGAGACTATTTGGGGTAAATGGGTTTCCAGTGCTTTTGCTTATAATGTAAGATGTGCCCCGCCACGTGTAGTGAAAGAAGGATATGGAGGATATGCCCCCTCATTAAAACTGGTTGATTCATACCCGATGGCAGAGTCCGGAAGGTTTCCGGTTACAGGATACAGAGGCAATGGAGAACCTATCGTTGACACTCAATCGGGTTATCGGGCTACCGGATTTACTGAAGGATATATTCATCCGTTGGATGATTTTGCTCCTATCAAGGCGCATAACAGCTGCATAGGGCGCGACGCCAGGTATTATGCTTCCATCCTGGCGAATGGAATGAATTGGATCAATACCTATAAAGGAGTAAAATTGGTTACATTCTATACCGGCGGAACCTCCTCTTATTCTGCTTCGGGAGACTGTGTGAAATCAGGATTCCTGTGGAGACGGTTTAGTGATCCAACCAATAATATTGAAGAAGGTCAGTGGGGACAATATGTCTGGCCGTATTACCGTCTGGCGGAAATTTATCTCAATTATGCCGAAGCCTGTAATGAAAAGCCCAACCGGAACGAATCGGAAGCATTGAAGTATATCAATCTGGTGCGCGAAAGAAGTGGATTGAACAAACTCGAAGAAGCCTATCCGGAAGTCGTCGGCAATAAAACGCTGTTAAGAGAATTGATACAAAAGGAAAGAATGGTGGAACTCGCGTTTGAAGGGCACCGGTTCTACGATGTACGCACATGGATGATAGCTGAAGAAGAATCCAATAAGCCAAATTACACATTGAACCTGCTGGCTACGAATTATGAAGATTCCTGGGAAAGAACGGATCAGGTATTTCCGGGAAAACTTGTATGTGAACCCAAGCATCTGTTATTTCCCCTTCATCAGAATCAATTGAGCGAAATGCGGAATATTACACAAAATTACGGATGGTAATCTTTTAATTGATAGAATTATGAGAACAGTTAAACATAACTTTATATATATCTTTATTTTCTTTGTAATCCTTTCCGTAGGATCTGCCTGTGACGAGAGTTATAGATTACACAATATGGTTGATGACCAGATTTATGTATTGAAGCCCGGACTTATTTCGGAAGAAATGTTTTTGTGGGACGATTATACGTATGATTTTATGGTTGTTAAGAGTGGAATGGGGCTGCAGGACGCAGAAGTGGAACTTCAAATCGATGAGAATTTACTTGCTGAATATAATATTTCGCATAATACAAATTATCAGGTTTTGCCGCAGGAATACTATAATCTAAAGTCAAAGAGATTAACATTCGATAAAGGGGAATATCGGAAATCTTTCCAGATCGGATTCGATCTGGACGCTATTTTGGAGTTACAAAATAGCGCTGAAATGCAGTATGTTCTTCCATGTAAACTGAGTGTTCTGAACGCTTCCATTGGGGTTGCGGATTCGGCAAGGATCTCTTCAATTATTGTTCCGGTAATCAAAAGACCCTATATTCAGTTTGATAAGAATTATCTGGAAATCCCTGCGGTTGATTTGACCCGATTGGGGGTTGCAATGGATAAAAGGTCTCAGGAAGAAGTTCAATATTTTACGGAAATCGAGGTGAATTATCCGAACAGGTCCGGGGTGGCATTTACTCTGGAAGTAGATCCGGCACTAGTGGAAGAATATAATGAGATACACGATACCTCGTTCAGATTACTCCCCGATGCAGCGTATAGTTTCGATAAAACTCAATGGAAAATACGGGCGGATTTAACTTACCAACCTTTGGAGTTTAAAATTCTGAAACAGGGATTGTATCAAGGCGATTCACCTCTCTACGGCGAGTATATTCTTCCTTTGCGTATCACATCCGTCTCCGGACATGAAATAAATCCGGAACAGTCTGTATTATTTGTTCCTGTGGCATTTAATCCTGATATTTTGGATCGTGCGGCATGGGAAATTATAGATTGGAACTCATGTATTTCTGAAGAGCCTCATTATGAGTGGCTCGAGCGTACGCCCGAGAAGATGCTGGATGGGAATGTAGCCACTTTTTGGGGGTCAAAATGGGATGTTCCCAAACCATTGCCCTATTATTTTATATTCGACCTGAAAAAAGAGTACAGGATTTATCGGATTGGATTTACGAAACCTGTGGATGCATGGAGGGGAAACATAAAAAACGGCTATTTTGAGATCAGTTCCGATAATACTGCATGGACAAAATTATCAGATTGGAGTGTGGATAGTAATTCTCCACGTGAACATACCTTTGTACAGGATGGCTCTTCGGCCCGGTATATCAGATTTGTTATCAGTGATGTGTTTGGATATGCTAATCCGGAGATTGGACCCGAGGGCGGAGCGCAATGCGATATCGCCGAATTTAATGTATGGGGTGAAGAATAAATTGAATTGACTGGGAAGATGTTTAGGAGACTATTTGTTTTCTAAACATCTTCTTATTTAAAGCGATTTATATGAGAGAATATGATTGAATAATTATATTTTTGTAATAGATAAGTTATTATATTCCAATTACTAAAATTACAGAAAATGCAAAACAGACGTGAATTTTTAAAGAAAATGGCAATAGGCGCCGTAACGCTTAATTCGGTCCCTTCACTGCTCTACGCAGGAGAGGGGAAATTAGCCAAAGAGGTGAGAATGTCGGTATCTCCCAACTCTTTTATTAATATCGGCCTGATTGGTAAAGGAGGTATGGGGACTTCAAATACTCTCACGGCTTTATCAGTTGAAGGTGTTAAGCTTGTAGGCGTTTGCGACTTGTATGATAAACGATTGAAGGAGGCTAAGGCACAATGGGGAAATGAGCTTTTCATTACAAAAGATTATAAGGAAATTCTTTCGCGGAAAGATATCGATGCGGTAATAATCGCTACTCCGGACCATTGGCACCAGCCTATAGCCATTGAAGCAATGAATGCCGGCAAGCATGTTTATTGTGAAAAACCGGTCATCCATAAACTGCATGAAGGAAAAGCACTGATCGAAGCCCAGAAAAAAACCGGAGTACTGTTTCAGGTGGGTAGTCAGGGTATGGCCTCATTAGGAAACAGGGCTGCCCGATTATTGATTCAACAGGGAATTATTGGCCCCGTCAATTTTATAGACGGCCAATTTACCGGGGCCCCGGGGAGGTTAAATGCCTTTACCGCCCCTGAGGATGCATCCGAAGAAACAATCTGGTGGAACCGTTTTCTGGGAAACGCCCCTAAAATACCCTTCAATCCCCAGCATTTCTTTGCCTGGAGAAACTGGAAAGATTATGGCACGGGTATAGCGGGAGACCTGTTTGTGCATGTCCTCTCCAGTATTCATTATATTATGGATGCGATAGGTCCGGAGAAGGTGTATACTACCGGAGGAATACGGTACTATACGGATGGGTTACGTGATACCCCCGATGTTATGTTGGGATATTTCGATTATCCGGACAGAAATAACCTGGGAGCCTTTACAGTACAGTTAGGAGCCAATTATGTGGACGGCGTATCCAGGAAATGGGGCAGTATGGATTTCAGGATTGTTGGTTCGAAAGGTTCGTTGGATGTCGGTTGGGATAAAGTTGTCCTGAAAACAATCGAAGATGTGAATGCGAAGGATTTTGAGATATTACGACAATTGGGGCAAGGGATGGATGTTCCCGAAAAAGTATCTCCACGGGAGTTTGTCTTTTATGCGGAGAAAGGCTATAAGGGAGGACATTATGACCATCATTTTAATTTCATTAATGGAATCAGGAACAACACACCTTTGACGGCAGATGTCCTTTTTGCTGTCAGAGCGGCGGCTCCGGCGCTGTTAAGTTATGAAAGCTATTTGCGCAATGAAGCAATTGAATGGGATGCTCAGAAACTCAAAATAAGAAAATAAATAAGATGAAACATTTGGAAATTATTCTTGTCTTTTTACTGATAACCGTCTCTTGTCATGTATCCAAAAACAGCGGTTCTCAACAAACAACTATAGGCAAAGGAACTACCTTTCGCCTCTCAAAGGAAGAGAAAAAAGAGGGGTATAAGGTTCTTTTCGACGGTACCTCCATGTCGCAATGGACAAGCAATACAGATGAATATATTCTGGAAAGCGGTTGCATTGTCATGTATCCGAAAGCCGGACATGGGAATTTATATACAAAACAAGAGTTTGATAATTTTATTTTGCGTTTTGAGTTTTTATTGACACCTGAAGCGAATAGCGGATTGGGATTACGGCATAAGATGATCACTGCACAAAGCGGATACGATGGAATGGAATTACAGATACTGGATAATGAAGCACCTCTGTATAAGGATTTAAAACCGTATCAGTACCACGGATCGGTGTATGGATGGATACCTGCAAAACGAGGCTTCCTGAAACCCGCAGGAGAATGGAATTATCAGGAAGTTGTAGCGGATGGCGATAATATTACAGTCATTCTTAACGGAACGGTAATTGTTGACGGTAATTTAAGGGAAGCTACAAAAGGAACTCCTGCCGATAAAATCCCGGCTACGTTATTTTACGAAAAGGGACATATCGCTTTTTTAGGGCATAATTCTGTTGTTAAATTCAGAAATATCCGGATCAAAGAACGTTTTCGTTAAGCGAGCGCAAAGTGAATCTATTTACTTTGCCGAGTGCAGAATTGGAAATCGAGGAGCGAAGGCTACCCAAAATGCCTGATGAAATCGAACAGATCGTCCTTGCACATCCCGATGTAGAAAAGCACGGATTCCAGTATATCGATTGGCAGTTCGAAGGGGATGATATCATCTTCCTCTCATGCACGGCTTACGATGATGAGTCCGGTGGTGCTAATAACAACCACGATGCCAATTTTCTCACCTTTCACCGGATAGAGGATTTCAGGGAAAAGGGTAAATAAATCGGCTCAAGATCTTGGATAAGTTACCAAAATTTGGTAATTTTGTTGTAAAAATAAAAGTTATGGGACGAAATACATCAGTTTCACTTGGACGCTATTTTGAAGATTTTGTTGAACATCGAATTTCTGGGGGTCGCTATAAAAATGCAAGTGAGGTAATTAGAGCCGGACTTCGACTTCTTGAAGAAGAAGAGAATAAAGTCCAGGCTTTGAAAAGTGCCATTCAAGAAGGCATCGACAGCGGAATAGCTGAAAATTTCGACGCAAAAAAACACTTAGAAACGTTGAAAGCCAATAAGAAAAAAAATAGCTAAATATATTCTCACTAATAAAGCTGTTGAAGACCTTTCAAAAATTTGGAATTATACTTATGAAGTTTGGTCGGAAAATCAGGCAGACAAGTATTATAACCTGATTATTGATGCTTGCAGAAGAATCGCTGAAAGTCCAACTATTGGAAAAAACTACAGGGAAATATCAAGCGAGATTTCAGGATTTAGGATTGGTAAACATATCATCTTCTACAGGGCGCTAAAACCCGAAGAAATTGAAGTGGTTAGAATCCTTTATGAAAGGATGGATTTAAAGAACAGGCTTGATGAATAATGTAGAGCCAAAATAACTTCCATCGTTTATTTCTTCTTTAGCCAGAACCGCTCGATATCTTCCAGCGACTTCCCGGCTGTCTTGGGCATCGGCTAAATATGAGACGACCTCACTCCCTAACATGAGATAATCTCATCCCCCCCAGATGAAACGACTTCATCCCCTAACAGGAGATAATCTCATTGCCTAATACCGGATGATCCATATGCCTAATGATGGATGATCCATACGCCTAATACCGGACATGGGAATTTGTATACAAAACAACAGTTTGATAATTTTATTTTGCGTTTTGAGTTTTTACTTACTCCTGAAGCGAATAGCGGATTGGGATTACGGCATAAAATGGTAACAACCCAAAGCGGATACGACGGAATGGAATTGCAGATACTAGATAATGAAGCGCCTATCTATAAAGATTTAAAGCCTTATCAGTACCACGGATCGGTATATGGCTGGATACCCGCAAAACGGGGCTTCCTGAAACCCGCGGGAGAGTGGAATTATCAGGAGGTGGTTGCCGACGGCGATCATATCAAAGTCATTCTGAACGGAACAGTTATTGCCGACGGTAATTTAAGGGAAGTTACAAAAAACAGTCCTGCGGATTATATTCCGGCTTCATTGTTTTATGAGAAAGGGTATATTGCTTTTTTAGGACACAATTCTGTTGTTAAATTCAGAGATATCCGGATAAAAGAACTTTTTCGCTGAGCACCATTGGTGGGTACAGGCAGAAGCGGTGGTCGGATATATGTATGCGTACGAAAACTCAGGGGACACCCGCTATAAAGAGAAAGCTGCCGGAGCGTGGGACTATATCCGGAACCAGATTGTGGATAAAAAGGCTGGCGAATGGTACTGGAGCCGGTTGGCCGACGGCAGTGTCAACCGGAAAGGTGATAAGGCGGGGTTCTGGAAATGTCCTTACCACAACGGGCGTATGTGTATGGAGATGCTGGAGACCTTTCAGTTAGATGGATAATCTCTTTTTTCCCTTTTACCGCATGGAGGATTCCAGGGTAAAGAGTAAATAAATCGGTGCAAAATCTTGCAAGAGGCTGTCTCAAAAGACAGCCTCTACTTGATTCCATAGAATTAGTCCGGATCTCTTACGCAGCGCACATTCACCATTTTTGATGCCGTACCATCCCCTTCACTCCATGGACGTGACAAGTAATGCCAAGGTATAATATCGTTACTGTTCCAATCGAAAACTTCCATCATATAGGCTGTGGTAGGCGAGCCGACAGTAGTAGTCCAATATCCTGACTTACCATCACTCCCTGCCAAATCGGGAGCACCAACATTTCCATGCCAGAATACACCACCGGGAACCAAATTCAATCCGCTACTATTAGTCACCTCCCACTGATTTCCCCAAAATTGGATTGATTTTACTTTTTTGGCAGGTTCAGGAGATAGGTCATTTATCAACGCATTCCAGTCTGCTAAAGTAGATATATGCCATCCATCAGGACAAACACCCTGTATAATAGTGTTTTCATTCGATCCGGCTGATTGCCATGAGCGCAAGGCCGTGGGCCATGTATAATATTGGCCGATTACATCAGGATCCGTTACAGCACCCCCAGTATAAGTTTTCGATGCCAGATCGACAGTTGTAAAGGGTGTGCCGTCACTATATTTTATCGCGCGTAGGTTTGCTCCCATCCAAAAATTATCACCTATTTTAACCACCGGATAAGTTTGCGGGTTATCCGAATCACGATTATCTATCAATAGTTTAACCATTCCGGTCAACAGGATGCTATGTATATCCGAAGGCTCAGTCAATACCGTTACTGTTGTTATTATTCGCCAATAAACCGTTTTTGTCCAATATGATGCTCCGAGGTCGGACAACATTTCATCCAGTAAACGATGAGTGAAGTTTAACGTTTTGTTGGGGGTTGACTCTTTCACTTTCGATTGGGTCATATCGGCATACAGACTATATTCTATTGCGTATGTGACGCCGGTAGCTGGACACTCCCAATTGACAGTTGTCAGGCTTGTTGCCGGAGTCGACACATTGAGAACATAGGCTGTGGCATCAGCAGGAAATGCTGTCAGATTGATTTTAGGAGCAGATAAAACAGCCTGGAATCTTCTTATCGTAAATGCTCCTTTCTGTTCAGAAACAGCTCGCAGAGGATCGCTAGGGATTACTTCCCAATACATTTTCTTTTTCTGCGAAGCTACCATTTCGAATTGTTGTTCGAGTAATTGATCCAAATCCAGTTGCGAGATCGAATAAAACTGGTTTTCTCCAGCATCAAATTCTACCGATATTTCAGATTCTTTATCATATAGTCTCACTGTATAGCCCACCCCGGTTGTATCGCAATTCCATCTGAAGTTGAACATATCCGAAGCATTCTCTGCTGCAAGCAATATTGTGCTACCTTCATCCGGTGAAGTCAAAGTCACTTGAGCAGGGTCACGGATGAAGCGTTTTATCGAGATTTCCCTTACTGCACTATTTTCTATTGGGTTATTCAGATTTCCAGTTCCCGTAACTCGCCAGTAGAGAGAAATGCTTTCTCCTAATGACACTCCATGGGCTTTCAACAAATCGTCAAAATATTTGTTTGTAAATTCATACGAATCTTCAGTCCCGGTCTCTATCTTTATCATATTTTCGAAATCGGCATCGAAGCTCATTTCCAGAACATAATCCTTGACTTCTGTCTGGCAAGTCCAACTGAAAGTTATTGGATTCTCCGGATTTGCTTTATCCAGGATTAGTTCTGCCAAATTCGAAGGGTTATTAAGCATAATCACATTCATTGGCAAGTCACAGCGGGTTATTGTTAATTTTCTTACTTCATCGCACCAACCGGCTTCGGGATCTATGACTTCAACTGTCCAATAGATATTTTTTTGCTCTCCTATACCAACATCCATTGAACTGAGGATAGAATCTACCTGCATGGTAGTCAGATAAAAATCTCTTTTGATGCCTGCAGCCACTTCCACTTTCTTGGTGCTGAAATCTTCACTTAAATTGAATACTAGGCTGTAATCAATATAGTTTCTTTTTGATTCCCACGAAAAGCGATAAAGTGAATCGGGCTTTTGGTAATTTAATACCCATACTGTATCCTTTGTGGGATATTTCAGTGAAACAGATTGACGACCTACTTCATAAAAATCATTTTCGGTATTGCAGCTTATCAATGCTATCATTACACCGACAACAGTAACACTTATATTCTTTATCATGATGCTCTCTTTTTAATGATTATACGCTCCCATATTCTTATTCGTCCCTACGGCAACGCCCCAGAAATCATTTGTCACGGGATATACTCCTCCGTCCGAAATGGTAGTCCCAGTCCCAATAGCCGGCGATCCTTCAGCCAATTTCAGTCCACTCAATATCTGATCTTTGTCTACCAGATTATTTGAATTCACAAAGTCTGTCACAAGTTTTACGAAACGGGGATCGGCTGAGATATTCCCACTATTATACGTGCCTGTCCCAGGTATCGGTGTTGAATATCCATATATGCAGTTATTTTGAAAAACAACTCCCGTATTCAATTCCAGAGATCCAATATTTAGTTTGCAGAATTCATTTACATATTCTGTCGTATTGTAAAATATGTTATTGGCAAATACCAATGAATTCGGGATATTGGTGTAACTGTCGAATGTTATCGCGCTATTGTCTGCATGTTGTGTAGCAGACTTTGTTTTGATGATAGTGTTGTTGTAAAAATATGCACCGTCTACACGTCCTACAATATCGATAGTTGATGACAAGGTTAATCCGTTTTCTTTCACGTAATCGCGGGTTCCATCGTTGATGCTGATGTTGTAGCGGACGATAGTCCCTTTATGGGTTGCATATCCTTTGTCAAAACCTACATCTGCGGGACAAAGCAGAAAGAATCCCCCTACATTGTTATATGAAATATTGTACTCAAAGAGTGTATTCTGGCAATTCTGGTCGCAATCGAAAGCCTGTCCGTCCCATGTGGCTTTATGATCTTGGACAATATTGTACCGGAAAACTGTTTCATCGCTATGAATACACCACAATCCGGCTGACGCTTCGGCACGGAATCCAGCTCCTTCGGGAGACCATCCTCCCTCGGCACAGTTACGAACAATGTTGTTTTCTACAATTGCTTTGTCACAACTGTTTATTATAATCTGATCACCCGGAATTCCTTCGAATAAGTTACCCCTGAATACGAAGTTGGTATTTGCTTTTCTCTTGCTACGATCTCCTGTAGTCACATATCCTACTAATCCGTCACGCTGACAATCCTTAAAATGACAGTTTTCAACCAGGATATCATTGAAACTCGTAGGAATAGCACTTTCCAGCACATTGTAATAATGTATTCCTGCACCGCCGCCACCCAGATGGTGAGTTTTTGTGCCATATACATCTTGTATCGTACAACCTTTGATGTGAATATGATTCATTACACCATTGGGCATGTTCTCAGCAACAATACGGATACCAACGCTTTTAGGACGAGGTTCTGCTCCCTTATTCGTTATTTTGAGATTGTGCAATTCCCAATATTCTACGTTGCGGATTAGTATTGTTTCATCTTTCTTGCCTTCGCCATTTATTTCGGGCAGAGGCAGATTCTCGTCCCCGTATGCCATAATCACAATTGGGGCTTCAGCTGTTCCATTCCCTTTCAAGGTTATAGTTCCGTTATATATACTTCCTCTCTTTATCAGTATTGTGTCTCCGGCATTCCATGTACGTTGGAGTATTCGGTCTACATTTTCCCATGCCTGAGAAGGAGAGTGTCCCGTATTATAATAAGCCCCGTTCTCGGGATCAATATAATAACGATGCGGGTAAGAGCTATCGTCTACTTTTTCGGGAGCAGGATCATCATCTGAAGGATTACACCCTATAGCCAACAGGGGCAGTGTGAATAACCAATATAGGTATAAAAGTCTGTAAATGTTCATTTTATTCGTTTTGTAGGTTACTTTATTTCGTCCATAATGCATCTTATCGGGTAACAACGGTTTTCCACACCCGGAACAATGGAGTATCCTTGCAGATAAATACCTTCCACATCATCATACATTGACATGAGTGTTGCTTTGTTCTTATCATCATCCAATGCCGTTTCTCCCCATGCAAATTGCTGGCCTTTGAGATATGGAGTGGAACTCCAGAAGCCTGTAAAAGGATTATCAGCGTCCAGTCCCTGCGTAATAAATCCGACGCCTTCGTGCCAATAGTAACCCGACGCTATAATGTTGAGTTTAGTGCTATTGGTGATGTTAGTTGTTGTTTTCCAATACGATGGATCTTTTATCAGGTTACCTCCTGTTTCCGGGTCCAAATAGTTTCTTAGTTTGTCGAACTCTGCTAATGAGGGAACATGCCATCCATCGGGGCATATACCTTGTATGCTCTCGCCATTAAGTGTGGCAGTTTTAGCCTCATCCCACGACATCCGGACTGCTGTTTCCCATGAATAATATCCTCCGGCTTTTGTGTTGTAGATGGGATCACTGGTCTGGGCACTCTTGTATGGAAGTGGAAGTGGCGTACCGTCAGAATAAATTTTTGCACGGAGGTTTTCTGCCATGATGGTTATCAACGCCCCATCATTCATAACAAATTGCCGGGCCTCGTATTCTTCACCATCCCGTCCATCAACAAAACTTTCAACGGCAAGTATTGCATTGAAATAACGCCAGGTTGAGGATACTTCTCCATTGGTAGTCTGTTCTACTTTCCAGAAGAATCTTTTAATGCTTGCAAAGTCAGGCCATACATGACGAAGTACATCTATTAGATCCTGATTGGTGACCTTCAGTGAGTCTTTTGTCCCCATTTCGAATGCATAGGGATTGAGGAAGTGCATGTCGGTATCAAAATATATTTTATATGTAGAATTTGGCCTTACTTCCCATGTGAAAGTCTGAAGTTCGTCCGGCTTGAAGAAATCAATTTTTACGGTAGCACCTTCTGCAGGGTAGATTGCCCTTGCCCACGTAGGGTTCACGTATTCTATTTTTTGCTCACAGGCAGCAAGCAGTATAATTACGAGTATTATTGTGTATTGTTGTTTTATCTTTCTCATATTATTAGAGCTTATATTGAATATGATTTTAGATGTGTGATTGTCACGAATCTTACCCATTAATCAGTATAATGTTTATTATCGGGATCAATAATTAGGATTTTGATCGTCTTTGATCATAGGATTAGCATTGATCTCTTTCAATGGGATCGGCCATAAATAATCCCTATCTTTATTGAAGGATCTTTTATCTATCACTATCGTTTCGTATTGCCAATCAGGAGTTACATTTCCATTCCAATACCATTTTAGTTTAGATACGTCTAATCCAACGGCATCGACCATTACATTTTCGGCTATTTTCCAACGGCGTATATCGAACCAACGTTGTCCTTCGTGAAAAAGCTCAACCCTGCGCTCGTTTCTTATCAGTGCACGCATTGTCTCTTTGGTCAGGTTAGGTAATGATTCCGAGAGGGTAGTCATATCAACACGGTTGCGTAGTTGGTCTATCAACGGATATACATTCGCTGGTCCGTTCAGCTCATTTTCGGCTTCGGCCCATGCCAGTAATACTTCGCCATACCTCATTATTATTTTGTCACAGCCATCATTTTGTGTGTTGGCCAACTTTTCGTTAGCTCCTTTCTTCGGACGGAAGCCGGATATATTAGCCCAACTTGCAGGAACCCAGTTCGCCTGATAGCGGGACTCTGCATCCAAACGATATTCCGAACCCGGGCAAAGGATCGACATATGTAAACGGGGATCACGGTTGTCGAACGGATGATCCGGGTCATAAGACGGGTCCTTAGGTATTGATCCTCCGCCATCGGCTTCTAATGTCTTGATGGGTAGCCCGTTTGAGGTAAAAAAGCTTTCTACCATGGGAATGGTTGTTTGGAACGAATTCCAATGATACCATAGCATAGTCATATAACTGGAACGGAGATCGGTAGCATAGTTTATTTTCATTATTATCTCCTTATTTGAAGCATCTGTAGTTCCTTCTTCTAGAAATAATTTAACAAAATCAGAGTATAACGTATAGCCGAGTTTTTGTATCTCTTTGGCGGAATCGATGACTGTCTGGTTATCCTGTTCGTATTGTGCGATTCGTAATTTCAGCATGTACGCGGCTCCCTTAGACGCTGATTCGCCGCCAAAACTCTGTTTTAGATTGTCGATGGCATAATCTACATCATCGTGCATAAAGGATAATAACTTTGATATTTCTTCACGAGGCGGGTTTTCCAAAGGTGAATTTTCGTCCAACAGAGGTACCCGCCCGTAAAACCAAATTAAATCGTAATAAAACAATGCCCTTAAGAAGCGTGCTTCTGCCATTATTGCTTTCTTGTCGGTTTGGGACAATGTTTTATTCGACGCAAGTCCGCGCAGCAGGGAGTTACACCGCGAAATGGCCTGCCAATCCCTTGTCCATTTATACTCTGCCCACCAACTGGATGCCGTTTGTGTGCCTTTTGCAAATTCAGCTGAGAATTCCCAGGTGTTGGGGTTGAACGAATTATCCGACATATTTTCGTATGTATAAGGAGTTATATAACTTGGGCTTTCGTCATACAAACAATAATAAATTCCGGCTAATAGACTCTTTGCCTGGTCAATATCTTTTAGAAATGTATCAGGAGAGGCTTTATCTGTGGGGACAGTATTTAGGTAGTCGGAACATGAATATACCGACAAAAGAAGCAAAATTGTTGCAATATTATTTAATGTATTCTTTTTCATAACTTAAAATGTTACATTAATACCCGCAGTAAATGTTTTGACTAAAGGATAAGAATATATATTGGTAGCATTCACTCCTGCCCGTTCAGGGTCAAATCCTTTATATTTAGTCATGGTGAAAAGGTTTTGCCCGCTTACAAACACCCTTGTTCCTGTTATCCTCAATCTGTTCAGCAATGAACTTGGGATAGTATATCCCAGTTCAATATTTTTGCAGCGCAGATATGACATGTCTTCTACATAATAGGCAGATTTGATGGATGAACGCTGACTGTCTATATAAACACGTTGGTATGTATTATTAGGCTTTTCGGGGGTCCAGCGATTTACCATCCAGCCCGCACTGTTATAGCTATTGAAAAAAGGTGATACCAACTCACCCGAACTCCAACCTTCCCCGCCTACCACTCCTTGTAGGAACATAGTAAAATCGAATCCTTTATATCTGGCTCCTGCCGAGAAAGAGAATAAACAATCTGGTGATGGGTCTCCTAAAGGGACACGATCATTATCCATGTCTATAATTCCATCACCATTTTGATCTTTGAAACGAATATCTCCGGGCGCGGCAATAAGTCCGGAGTATGAATTGACAGGATTTCCATACCGGTCGAAAGTCAATAGATGGTTGTGAATTTCGTCTTCGCTTTGATAGATACCTTCCACCTCGTATCCGTACAGCGTGTTGATCGGCAGGCCTTCTTGTAACAGGATGCCTCTGGTATCATTCAGTATAGGACTCATGCCTTTCAAGTCCAATATCTTGTTCTTATTGAATGATAAAGTGGCATTTGCATTAAGATCAAAGCCTTCGAACAACTCTTTATTATATCCTAAAGAGAGTTCATACCCTACATTGCGCATCTTACCTGCATTTTTCCAAGGATCTTCAGTAAATCCGAATGTACTGGATACCGGTAGTTGCATCAGGATATCATCAGTTTGTTTGATATAAAAATCGGCCGACATTGAAAAAGAGTTGAAGATCGTAAAATCCAATCCGAAATTCTTTTGTGTAGTTGTCTCCCACGTCAGGTCTTTATTTGCGATATAGGAAAGTGCAGACCCTGTGACACTTTGTTTATTCCATATGTAATTGGCTGATCCAACGGATAATATATCTATTCCTGCGTATGAACTCCATATTTTTTCATTACCCAATTGTCCCCACGAACCACGTACTTTCAGCTCATTAACCCAATGCAAATTGTTTTTAAGAAATGACTCTTCTGAAATACGCCAACCGGCAGATAAAGAGGGAAATAAACCCCATTTGTGACCAATTGCAAATCTGGAAGAACCATCATATCGCATATTTGCCTCAAATAAATATTTGTCTTTGTAGTCGTAATTGAATCTGCCAAACAGTGATGAAGACCGAACTGTCGAAGCCCAAGCACTATTCTTCTGCGTAGCGGGATCACCGACTTCCAGCGTGGGGAGATCTGCAGTCAGTCGTTTACGCTCTGTTTGGTAATATTTCCCATCCCATTCCGACTGTTGTACACCGGCTAGTGCCTTGAAGTGGTGATCGGTATCGATATTCAGCCAATAGGATAGAGTAGCGTAGCTTGATACAGTTCCATACCGGTAGGTACTTTCCCTGATCATGGACTCACGAGATGTATTTTTACCTATTGTTTGTTCTCCGTTCGATCCCGTTTCAATTGTATATAGTGTGATATTGGGGGCATAGGTTTGACCAAATTCCATATTGTGATCATAACTGACAGCTCCTTCCAATTTTAATTGTTCGGTTATTTGAAGAATCGCATTCAGATTTCCTGTAAAACTCTTTTTATCCTGACTTTTCTTCCCTCCCATTTCATGGGCAGCGTCGTTATAAAACCAGGAAGTCCATCCATATCCTTCCATCTTAGCCACAACAGTGGGATGCATTTGTACTATCCGGGCCAAAGTAGATTCTGTCCCATCAACCAAATCGGTCTGGTTACCCACATAACCTGAAATGTTGGTTGCTATTTTCAATTTGTTGTTCAAGAAGGATGTGTTTATATTGGACCGGAACGAATATTTCTGATAATCTGTGCCCTTGAGTATACCATCTTGATCTAGATAACCAAATGATAATGTATACGCTAATTTTTCTGTTCCCCCGTTTAGCTTCAGGTAGTGATTCTGTTGTGCTGCGGGCTTAAAATAAAAATCAGCCCAGTTACGATCGGGATAAGCCGCCAGATCATCCCCTTTTCTAAACCTGTCGATATATTCATCTGTATATAGTTCCTGTAGTCCTGAATTAACACGGGCTTCATTATATAATTCCAAAAAATCAACAGACCCAAGTAGGGATGGATAACGCGTTACATCCTGAACCGCAAGGTATCCATTGTATTCGATAGCCATTGCTCCGCTTCTGCCTCTCTTGGTGGTTATGAGGATAACTCCGTTGGCCGCTTTATTTCCGTAGATAGCTGCAGAAGCAGCATCTTTTAGAACGGTCATAGATTCTATATCTTTGGGATCAACTTTGTCGAAAGAGGATTCAAAACCATCGATAATGACCAATGGCGAAGAGTCGTTGAGTGTTCCTATTCCCCGGATTGTAATTGTACCCCCGTCTGCTCCTGGTTGTCCTGAATTTTGTGTTACTTGTACACCGGTTACCTTACCTTGAAGAGCTAAAGATACATCTGTAATAGGACGATTCTTAAAATCGGAAGTAGAGACATTGGCAACAGCTCCCGTGAGTTTTTGTTTGCTTGTTGTACCGTACCCTACGACAACTACATTTTCTAACTCAATACTGTCTTCTTCAAGGATAATTGTTATTGTTTCTTTGGAAGATGTGACTTTAACGGTTTGTTTTTTATACCCCATAAATGATATCTCCAAAGTTTCTCCAATATATGCATCTATAGAGAAATTACCATCTACATCGGTTACAGTTCCTATTGGACGATTCTGCACTGTAACTATGGCACCAATTATAGATACGTTTTCTGCATCCATAACTACTCCTTGTACAGGGACTGTACTCGTACTTGTTTGCCCCGAAATAAATAATGAATGGCACAATCCTATAAACAATAAAATCCACCAAATGTGTAGATGTGTTCTGATGTGAGTTTTCATTTGTCCATTTTTTAATTATATAGTTAATTGATGTTTCGCCATTTTTTGTAATCAGGTATCGGTATCAGTTGTTAGCTATTATCGGAAAATACAAACTACAAATGTTCTATTATTGTTGCTGCACACATAGGACAACATGCGAAACTTGATTAATGAGCTTACTAAAAAAATCTTTTCGAGTGACCCTGAACGCAAAAGTATATAATAAAATAAGGTGCTGATTTATACAGTTGTTTTTATTTTATACCTTCAAATTATTAAAAAGCATGAAATAAACATATATGCATAAACTGCAAACAATCATGTATGATTTTTTGAAAATGCAATTATATTGATAAAAGGATTTCTTTGTGAATTTCTGTAATTTTGTTCATTCGATGTAGGTATATATATTATGGCAAACATAGAATCAGGGAAGATGTTTAAAAAATCTTTAGGTGAATATGATCTTATTGAGATAGGAAGATTACGTGTACTTTTTACCGTAGGTTTACTTGTCATCTTCGCGGTTATCTGTTTTTCCTCCTGTACACGTAGAAACGATGTCGTTAATCCCTTGGCAAACGAAAATCCAGATGAAACAGTTATTCCTGCTTTAAAGGATTTCTTTTCTTTGCCTGTTATTCCATTAACGATAACCGATAAAGATGAAACTTTTTTTTACCTTGCTATGCATTGGTGGGATTATTTTAATTTTCCGGATACGGTTTATACCCATATTCCTGAAGAGATGGAACAGGTGTTCGTAGGCTTTCTGGACATATTGCCGTTGATTGATGCAAGTAAGGCTTCCAAAGCTATTAATAACCTGCTTTCGAAGGCAGAACAGGAAGAAAGCGGACGAGTATACCGTTATTTTCTGGAACAGGCAGAAAAGTACCTGTACAATCCCAATTCTCCGATGCTGAATGAAGAATTATATGCTGCAGTTGTTGGATATATTCTACAGGATGCCTGCAGCAATGAAACAGAAAAGATACGTCCTGCATTCCAGCTTGAAGAGATTAATAAGAATCGCAAAGGTATGGTTGCCGCAGATTTTATTTATATGCTTGCTAATGGGAAGAAAGGCAGATTACATAATATTAGTGCAAAGTATACCTTATTATTATTTTATAACCCCGACTGTTCCGCCTGTAAACAGACAAAAGAGATACTGGAGAATTCTGATATAATTACAACTCTGACAAAGACCGGGATGTTGAAAGTACTTGCCTTTTATCCAGACGAAGATTTGGAGACTTGGAGAATGCATCAAATGGTATTACCCGAAAATTGGATCAATGCCTGTGACGGTTCTGATTCTTTAATCGTAAAGAAGAGTTTGTATGCTATTCGGGCAATCCCCTCGCTTTACCTTCTGGACAAAGATAAAAGGGTTTTACTCAAAGATGGCACAGCAGAACAAGTGATAAAAGAATTAATGGTATCTACCTCGAATTAATTAATTGTCCCGATTTTCCCAATTCCATTGATCTTTCCATTCAATGAAAAAGCGGTCCTCTTCAAATCTGACAGGCAGCCATACATAACGTCCGTCAATGGCATTCTGAGGAGTCCAACGGTCACCCATATATATGTAGGTTTCTTTTTTTCCCTGTACAGGTAAAATGAACGTGCTTTGAGAGTGGAAAGTAGTGTGCATACTGTCTCCGATGCAAGGATCACCCAATTCTTTCCATTCTCCGAAAATACCATCACTTACTGCTGAACGTGCTTGATTAGGAGCCCATCCGGTACAGCCCGACATCATTAGATAATATTTATTGTTTCTTTTGAATATGGCTGGAGCTTCCATGAATCGCCCGGGGAAGAAACGCCCATACTTCCCGGTATGTGATAGGTAGTCATCAGAAAGTTCGGCAATATGGAGTGTACTATTTTCTTCGGATGAATAGATATGATAGGCTTTCCCATCATCATCTGCAAAAAGAGTCATATCACGGGCCATTTGTCCACCCTTCATATCACGTCCCAATATATTAAGTGTGTCAATATTTCCCGGCAGAGATCCTCCGTCGAACCTTTGTCCTAAGGAAGGACTATCCCCGTAATGTATGTCCAAGACATTGAAAGGGAAATGGCCTGCATTAGGTCGTACAGATTTAATATATGTATAAGGGCCTGTTATATTGTCGCTTACGGCAACCCCGCTCAGAGCTCCTTTATATCCCTTTCCCTTAGGTTCGAGATGAAACCACATGACGTATTGGCCAGTTTTATTATTTTTAATAACTTTGGGTCGTTCCAATATACAACCTTTTTCGATATCACTTCCTGAAGAATCTGGCATTACCGCCAAAGCTATACCCTCATCTGTCCAGTTATACAGGTCTCTTGATGAATAGCAGTGAACCCCAACATTGGCGAAATTGCCATTTTCTCCTTCGGTTTTATGTTCCCCAAACCAATAGTATCTACCATCGTCAAATAATATACCTCCGCCATGAGCATTAACATGTACTCCGTTATTGTCGAGCCATATTTCGCCAGGTTTGAAACTATCGTACATTATCGGTTTTGTTGCACATGCCGAAAATAATATTATCGAGTTTAGTATCAATATGTATTTGATTCTCATGATAAAAGTGTTATTGTTGATAAAAGAATGTATTTGGCTTGGCTACTGTCTCTTCCTTAAAGCCCTTTTGTTTTTTTAGATTAATATATCCGCAATCGATAACACTTACTTCAGCTTTATGATGATCCCCTTCAAAGGAATTACCTTGCACTTCGATATTCTTACAGTTTTGGATATCGATAAATGCCAAGTCATTAAAAATGGGTTTGTAATCTTTTGTGGACACAAAGGTATTATTTCTAATTATAAGGTCCTTCACACTAAGCGCATAAATGACCTGTGAATCGAATGTTTTTACCAGATTATTTTCAAATATGATCTTCCCGTGATAATAACCTCTCTCCCTTTCTGATTTTGGAATTTCAGGAGAAATCTGTAGTACCGATTGTGGAGCTTCTCCTCCTTTACCCATATTGACAAATGTATTATTGCGAATAATGACATCGCTTACATTCCCCGACTCGAACCACGAATTTGCATCGCCCGCAATAATGATTCCGGCCATCATAGAATCGAAGTAGTTATCTTCTATCAATACGGGTTTATGCGTTGATATCAAGAGACTTCGGGCTCTGTTGTTTCTTACAGTGCATCTTCGCATAACCAATGAAGCTGCGTTTGTAAGATTTTCGACTGCCAGCTGATCTGAATTGTCTGGCTTGGACAATGGTGTTTCGGATCTGATAATCCAATAATTGTCATTGATACTTTTTGCTTCTTTTACAACAAACCGGGTCACAGGTAATAAACTTTTACGGTTGATCAGTTGTAACGTATCACCTTTTGATGTAAAGAGGAATCCCTCTTGTTGCAAATGTCCGAACTGTACGGCGATGCAATCGTCATCCATAAATTCGTTTACAATCATATATGTACCATGTACATTGGTTGCGTCATCCAGCATGTTTTCGAAAATACAATCTTCGAATTGGATTGTACCGCGGCAATTGACAAAGTGTGTGGCATCGGCCGATGCTGATATAAATCGCTTTGAGCCTTCACGTAATCTGACATTGAACTTTTTCATGGAAACATGCTCGGTATTTTCACCGATAAGGGCCATTGCCCCAGCCATATAAATATTCATATCCGAAAAATTGATGTTCGAAGATGAATGTAGTACTATTCCCGGAAACATCCTGTTCAGTTTATACGGACCTTTATCGATATAGATGGACCCGACTGGTGGAACTTCTGTAGATTCGAATCCTGACAAACGGACTGTATGATTTCCCATATCCTCTGCTATGAGTTCACGTTTCCAATCGTGATGCAAATATTTTGATGTATAGTAGTAAGGGGCATTTGTCGCCGGATCGAATATTATGTTTTGCCCCAAAGACTGAGACCAATCGTAACCCATATAAAACATGCGGGTGCCCATTATTTCGTAGCGAATATCTTCAGCAAGTTTTAGATCAATACTTTTTTCGGCAGGATTATTGGCAATAACCAGCCCTTCGAAGATAAACGATGTATCGTAGTCGATATTGATCCCGGAGATAGATATGTCGGTACAATTATTGATGTAAAAAGGGACGATCGACCCGTGAAAAAGAAATTCCGTTTTGTCTCCTCGTATCTCGACGTTTTGCATTCCATCCAAATAAAAAGCAATCCGCTTGTATCCATTGTCATTATTCGATACACGGACAAACCTGCCTGCCGCTTTTTCCGGGTAAAAGTTGTATACTCCTTTTTCGAATTCAAGAGCAATATTACCGCCCTTGTTGTTCTCTAAAATTTCAAAAATCACCGATGTATAGTCGTTCCTTTCACCCAGCGGAATCTTGATAACACTTGTCCTTTCCGTACCCAAAACCGTTAAGCTGATACTTATACAAAAAAATAATCCTAATAACTTATTCATAATCTACTATTTCTTCTTTCAATTTAGACATTGATAATGGGGCGATATGATATCCTTTTTTATGCCATTTTGAGAAGGCGACTCGATCGTGATTTTTTTTGAGGTTATTGTCAATCGATAGGCTTCAGGGTTTTCTCCTGCATTTAAATTGATTCTGAGATCTATCACCACACCCCGTGTACTTGGTGACAGGTCAAAATCAGAAATAAGAACTTCTTTAATGTAACTTTGATTTTGTTTTTCTCCTTTGAGATTGAATCCTTGGGATAAATCACAAATACCCCTTTTTATTTCTATCGATTGCGGATAAGGAATGATATTGATATCCGTTGCCCCGGTTCTGATTGTGACGAATAGGGTTAATAGAAATGAAAGTACTAATCTGTTCATACTTTTATTATTCTTTATCTTCAGTTATTAATAGTTTATCCCCGTATTGATAGACATCACTAAAGCGCATATTTTTAATGGTGATATTTTTTCCGGGGAAGTCGTCGGAAAAGTTATTCTTCCCAACTTTTACATTTCGGCATCCATCAAGGTATATGTTGGTTTCCCTATAAAACTGTGGATATGAATCTGTCTTTATTAACTTATTGTAGGTGAAACTTAACCCATCTACCGACCTGGCGAATAGTAAAGCATAGTCATAATGCCTGAATACATTCTTTTCTATTTTTATATTGCGATGATAGGCGGGGGTGTCTATTCCTGACGGACGTACTGAAGGAGTAATGGATATGACTGCTTCGCCCCAGCCCCATGGATTATCAATAATGTTATTTCCTGATGTATAACAATCTTCGAATACATTGTTACGGATTATGACATTTTTTACAGCTCCCGATTCGAACCACATATCTGCATCTCCTTCAATCAGGATAGCAGCACCAGCTGAATTAAAGTAATTATTTTCAATCAGCACCTCGGATGGAGTGGTTACAAGAATGGATCGCGCACGGTTTTTCTTCAGCATTTTACAATTGCGCACGGTGAGAGTCGGAACCCGGTCTTTGTTCTCGAGTAAATCCCCTTTCTGCAATTTTCCTAAAATTGATTTATCGAAAGTAATGATATATCCTATAAGCTTATCCTGTGTATCATATTCGGGTTGCTGTTTCAGGACTTTTAGCTCGTAATTACGCTGCATAGTAGCAGAATCTAAGGCCCATGCATTTGCACCGGGATCAAATCCGATATATCGGGGATTGGGAGCAACTAAAACACAGCGGTTATTTATAATATTAAGTATTTTAGCATACATACCATGAATATTCATAAAGTCGTCACCTGCACCACTTACAGAACAACCCTCGAATAATATGTGTCCCTTGCACCCATTGAAGTGTGTGGCATCGGCAATAGTACTGAAAGCCCTGTCCTTTTTATCATTACTAATAATGTGGACATTGTTTAAACTAATATTTTCGCTTTTGTAACCATGAACTCCGCAACTAAGTGTGTGATATATGTTTATATTTTCCAGTCTGGTATTAGCACTTTCTTTTATATCGATTCCATTGGTAAGGTATGTTGCATGGAAGAAAACAATTATTGTTCCGGGTTTTGGTTTTATCAGGGGTTTAAAATGGAACCTGACTCTCCCTTCACCTAATAAAGTAACTTTTGCATTGTATAAAGAATCTCCCAAAGGGCGGTCGCGGGTTTGAAAGATTATATCCTTTGTCTTCTCATCGTACAGGTTTGTATATTGCGGAACAATTTTCCTGCGCCACCCTTCACCCAGAAACCAGATAGTGTCATTTACTATTTCGTAAGGATATTCCTTGGGGTCGATTTCCATATCTACATAATGATCTGAAGCTTTTATGATCTTTGCTTGTGAATTGTATGGCCGATCCCAATCAATATTGAAGTTTCTCAGATAAATATTCTTGGACCTTTGTATACGGAAAGGCATCACTCTCCCATGAAAGATAAAATCGGCTCCATTCCCTTCAATTGTCACATTTTCCATCTGTTCCAGGTCGAAGGCTATTGTTGTCTTTTCAATGCCATTCTCTATTCCTTCTGCGTAGAAATCGTATCTTCCGTTCTCAAAAACTAATCTCAGCCCATTTTTGTCCTTATTCTTCTTCAGAATCTTATCCAATAAAGGGATAATATTTTCTTTTGTATTTGGGATAATGCCAAGATCAGAAATTCGGATGGTGTGATCTTCTGCGGACATGCCATAAACCGATCCTGACAGAAAAAGGACCATTAAGTAGGATACCAGACTATTGCAATTCATATTGAAGAGTATTCTTTTTTGTATTACAGCCGTAATGTTTACAAAATTCCCAATAAAAGTACTTATAGATAAAACTATCGGCATATACCATTGTCCAAAATACATACAAAAATAAAGTTGGTCAGAAAAAAATGGTAGAAATAATCAAACGTACATCCTGTTCAGACATATATGTATAAAGACGATTTGCGATTTCATGACATATGTTATATCTTTAATGTGTAATCCCGCATGTTTTGCAAGTTTTACATGATAAATTTGTTCTTATTATACATACATATATAGACGGCCTTATGTCAATGCGAAATTTTACTCTGATTATTTTATTTTTTACAGCTTTTTCTCTATCTGGACAGGTAGACCAAGTCATAAAAAATTATATCCATATTAGCAAGAATGATGGAATTGTAAGTAATACCGTTACTTCCCTTTCCGACGATATTTATGGCCGGATATGGATTGGAACAACTACGGGATTAAATATTTTTGACAGTAATCAGTTATCCATTGTTGAACGGCATGCAGGTTCGTATATATACTCTCTGTATGATACAGGTACGGAAATGCTTATTGCGACACAAGGATATTTAGAGGCATATGATTATGAATTAGGGACATATTCTCGTTTGACAAATGATGAACATGGCGATAATGATAAAGATATTAAATATATTTCGTCCATTTTTAGGTATCACGATCAAATTATACTTGTCGGTAACGGGGCAATTTATGGCTATGCGGGCGGTAAGGTGCGTATGATCAAAAATGATATTCCATATTACATTATGAATGTAGATAAGTTTGGCACCCTGTGGGCGTTATATCGTGATATAGTTTACAAGATAGATGATGACTTCAATATAATACGCTCTTATAAGCTGACCAGTTCTGACAAATCTCCATTAACCGGAATTTGTTTGTATCCCGATTCGAAGGGTACTGTATGGGTAGGAACGGTAAAAGACGGACTCTATCGTTACAATAGGGCTTTTGATGATTTCAAAAAAGAAAATATAGTGGATACATATGAGATAAATGAAATCGAGAATATTGGTAGTATCAATGAGGATAAATATGATAGGCTTTGGATAGGTCACAATAGTGGGTTGGCTGTATACGATTACAACAATAATTATTTCAAGAATTATAAACTCGAGAATAGTTATAATATAACGTTGACTACTACCATAACTGGGATATATATGACCAAAGGGCAAGATATGGTTTTGGGAACATTTTTCACGGGGTTTTTCTATATAAAGGAACTTAATTCGAATATGAGTTTCAGTAATTTGGGTGATTCAGGTGGAAAAACCGGTATTGTAACAGCCAATGGAATTATAAAAGATAAAAATGATAACCTTTGGATAGGGACAAACTGTATGGGAATAAGTGTATTAGATCGTGATAAAAACATAATTAGGCATATAAATCATACTAATGCAGGTATCAATGACAATATAGTGTCTTTGGAGATAGACAATAACGATAACGTGTGGGCTGGCTCTCTTTCGAACGGTCTTTACAAAATAACTCCGAATGGAAGAATAACACACTACATACATCGACAGAATGATACTACCTCCTTGGCCGGCAGTAGAGTTTATGGGTTGTATTCGTTAAATAAAGACAGTTTGGTTGTCGCCACAAATAAGGGGATTGACATATACTTGCATGGAAAGGGTATTTTCTCGAATATTGTTCCGTCAACTACCGAAGATTTTGCCTCTTTTAATATTTATGAATATAAAAACTATATCTATATTATTGATATCTATTCTTTTTTCCGTTTTGACAGGAACAGTGGGAGGACAGAAAAATTCAATTTTCCGCAGTATTTGGACAATCAGTTTCAGTGCAGTTATATGGATGAGAGAGGACGGTTATGGATAGGAACAACTAAAGGTGAACTTTTATTATTTGAACATGATAAGTTAGTGACTTATATATCTGATAATAAAAAGATTAACAATCGTATTGCCAACATCCAGGGTGATAGAAATCAAAATTTATGGTTGGCTTCAGGTAATGATATACTTCAAATATTCCCTGATAAGAAAATTAGAAAAATTAATCTCGCATGGGGACTGGGTGAAAACGAATTCAATGTGCGTTCGTGTTATACCGATAAGGATAAGACAATCTATTTTGGCACAACTGACGGGCTTTTAAGCTTTAACCCTCAGGATATAACCCCACAGGAAAAAAAAGCACCAGAACTTTATATTTCTGACTTTAAATTGTTCAAGAATTCAGTTACTCCCGGAGAAACCCATATTTTGGAAAAACATATCAACAACACAACGAAGTTGACCCTTAACAATAATCAGAATTTTATATCTTTTACTGTTGCCAGTGTCGATTTTAATACTGATGAAGGAGTATCATACAAATGTATGTACATGCTTGAAAACTTTGACAATAACTGGTATGAAGTTAATCCGGCATCTAATGAGATCATATTCACCGGTTTGTCAACAGGTAAATACATGCTCCATATACAACTGACTTCTGAAGAAGAGGAGGTATTAGCATCCAAGGGAATAGAGATCGTTGTGAAACCTCCGTTCATGCTTAGCTGGTATATGATCATACTCTACGCCGCAATATTTGTTATTGTATTATGGCTGATCACAAGGTTCGTTAAGCGACAGCGTTTGACAATAGAGATTATTGATCAGGCTAAACGTAAGCAGGAAGAATTGACAAAACTAAATGCCCTGAAGTTGGATTTCTTTACCTATATTTCGCACGAATTTAAAACGCCTCTGGCGATTATCTCGACCCTTCAGGAAGAAATAATATCTAATAGCAGTGAACTGGATAGCGATATTAATATTTTTAAACGGAATGTAAAACGTCTCGAATATTTGATAAATCAACTGATGGATTTCCGTAATATGGAGTCCCAGCATGCATCTGTGGAATATGGAAAGTATGATATTATTCCGTTCATTGAAGGGATTTACGAGTCATTCACCCTTCTATATAAACAGAAAAGAATAGAACATCAGTTTATAACGGAGATATCCTCTCTTCCAATGATGTTTGATGCCGATAAAATGGAAAAGCTTATCGGTAATTTGCTGAGTAATACATTTAAACATACCCAGCAAGGGGGGAAGTGCTATCTCAAAATAGTGAGAGAAGAAGACAAGTTAGTGATTGATATTTATAATAGTGGGGTTTGCTTTACCGATGAGCAAAAGGTTGTTATTTTTCAACCGTATTACCGGACAAACACATCCAGTACATATCCCAATAGTGGCATGGGGCTGGCTATTGTAAATAGCATAGCCAAGCTGCTCAATATTGAACTGGACGTAATTGCGGTGGAGAATGAGGGGAATATATTTAGAATAAGGATTCCTGTTATTCAGGATGATAGCATTGAAATCAGTCCCTCATCCATGCAGAACAAGATTGTAAATCAGATTATCGACAACACAATGTATATCGAAGAACAAACTAACTATTTCACCGAAAATAGCTCTACGACATTCCAGCTTTTAATTGTCGACAATGACACGGATACGCGAAAGATGCTCAAGAGAAAGCTTCAGGATCATTTTCGTATTTTGATCGCATCGACCGCTAAGGAGGCTTTACAGTTGCTGAAATCTCAAAATATGGATCTAATAATCAGTGATATATATATGCCTGAAATGGATGGATACAGTTTTTGTAAAGAAGTGAAAGGAAATCCACTGACTCAGCATATTCCGGTGTTTCTCATTACATCCGAATCATCCGCCGAAGCCAAGATAAAAGGCTTTCAGTCTGGGGCTGATGCTTTCCTGCGAAAACCAATTAATATTCAAGAACTTATTTTGAGAATCGACAATATGTTGAGACGAAAGAATGTGCTTCGTAATTATTACTCCGGGATTAATCAATCAATAATAGAGAAGACGGAGGTCAATAATACGGACGAAATATTCATTAAGGACCTGACCGAGTATATATACTCCAATTTGAGCGATCCCGATCTTTCTGTCCATAGGTTGGTACAGCATTTTAATATTAGTCGCACACAATTGTATTTTAATATTAAGCGGTTGACGGATCAGACCCCGTCTCAGTTCATGCTGAACATTAAAATGGCCAGGGCAAAGCAGTTGTTGCTGTCTACAGAGCTCACTTCTTCTGAAATATCATATAAACTTGGATATTGTAACCCTAACCATTTTAGCCGTCAATTCAAAGAGTTTTATCATATTTCACCCAGCATATTTCGTAAGCAGTTTCTTTCATTTAAAAACCAGTATAAAGAATAGCTGAATATATTCTCACTAATAAATCCGTTGAATACCTTTCAAAAAAGGATTTAAGAAACAGACTTCTTTTTTAACCAGAAGCGCTCGATATCTTCCAGTGATTTACCGGCGGTCTCAGGCATCAGTTTCCATACGATAAGCATATAGGGGATGCACATGAATGCGAACAGGAAGAATGTGCCTGCGGGTGTGGCGTTTTCGAGCATCCATGGGGTGAGTTGTCCGATAAGATAGGTACCAACCCATAACGAGAATCCTGCGATGGACATGGCCAGCCCCCTTATCTTTGTGGGATACATCTCAGACAGGAATACGAAGATTACCGCGCTGATGGATCCTGCCGTGAAGAAAATATAAGCAAGGAAACAACCCAGTAAAAACAGGCTTGACATGCCTAACGATTCGCCTATCAGGAAATAAATTCCGATGAGGATCAAGGATACGATCATACCCGAAACACCAATATAAACCAGTTTTTTCCGTCCGACTTTGTCTATGATCAAAAGGGCAAGTACCGTGGTTCCCATATTTACCAGACCGATCAATGACTGGTAGAACAGGGAATCACCGCTCGAGAGCCCGCTTGTCTCGAAGATGGACGGACCATAATACAACACGGCATTCACCCCCATAAATTGCCCTAGGATGGCGATGGCGGAACCGATCAGCACCGCGCGGAAGATAGCCGGGGTCATGAGCAGTTTCCAATCCGATTTCACTTCCGACTGCAACATCTGTTTGGTTTCGTTGATCTGAAAGGAGACCTCCGATGCTTTGGTGTAAATTTTGGAGAATATCCCCGACGCGGCGTTGTCTTTTCCTTTCACGATCAACCAGCGGGGGCTTTCGGGAATGAAAAAGATAATAATGAAAAACATCAGGGCGGGAAGGGTTTCGGCGCCCAGCATCCCTCGCCAGGCTTCGGTTCCGAAGATTTTGAACAACAGAGGATTTTCAGATGAAAACTCCATTGACACCTTCAGCAGATAGTAATTCATGAGGTAGGCGCCCAGGAAGCCTACTGTCACCGCAAGCTGGTAGAGGGAAACCATTCTGCCGCGGTGGGAAGCGGGCGAGACTTCCGAAATATAGAGCGGACATACAATCGACACAATGCCGATACCTATGCCTCCGACAATACGGTAAACAACCAGTTGGTCAAGATTGGCCGAAATAGCGCATCCGGCAGCAGAGACGGTAAAAAGTACCGCGGAGAGCAGCATGGTTTTTTTTCGACCCAGCCGGTCGCTTAAGGTGCCGGAGAAAATCACGCCCAAGATTGAACCTACCAGCGCGCAGCCTACATACCACCCACTTTGGATGGTTGTCAGTGCAAACTGTCCAGTCACCTGTGACACTGTTCCCGAGATCACGGCGGTATCGTATCCGAAAAGGAAGCCGCCTAATGCTGCGACCACCGAAAGAAAAATCACATAACGACTAATATTCTCTGCTTTCTGCATCTCTAATTATAAATTAAATATTCTATGTATGTTGCACTGTTTTTTTCCTGTACTCAGGTGATCTCAACTCAGGCATAACCGTCCGGGAACAATATATAAGTTGTTGTCTCCCTTGAATTCCGGTGATCTCCCATCTTTATTCCGCGAGTTCGGGTGATCTTTCCTCCTTTATTACAGATTAAAGTATTCCTTATACCGGTTATACAGATTTCCTGCCTGAATATAGGCCGACTGCGGACTCATAAAATGAGAAAACTCAAAGGTGATCGCTTTGTCATAGCCGCATCGTTTGGCTGCCTCCAGTTTCATGCGGAGCTTGTCGAATTTGATCGGAAGAAACTTGATCGGCATATCGCGGTCGAACGACTCGGCGTTTGTCCAGCATTGCATACCGTATTTGTCGGCCAGTTTTTTGTTCACTGTAAAAAATGCGTCCAGCTCGTCGTAATCGATTTGGCCGTCCTGGAATGCCACAGCATCTACCACCTCGTGGATCCCCGCGAATATCTCATCCCACTCTTTTTCATGTTGCTGGATCGATACCACGTCCTCTTTGGTAAGAGCGGTTCCGCTTGCAGCCACCGCCTTTTTGCCGTCGATCCATGGCGAGATAAATGTGGGCAATCCTCCGGAGATATCTTTACACTGTTTGCCCATAGCGTAAAAGGCGCCGATGGCCCCTTTCGTGGCACGGCTTATCTCACCGCTTACATACCATCCTCCGAAACTTTTGTATTTTTCGCCGTAGTTTTTCCATACTTCGTCGATCACATATTTGTTATCTTCAATTTCGTGGGACATGTCGCCGGTTGCCCAATAGTGGCCGGAGTCATACAGGCCAAAATAGAACTTCATGCCGTATTTTTCCGCGAGGCGCAGGTACATATCCACCAGATCGACCGACGGCATGAAACAGCCTTTGCTCAATAGATATTCCGACGGGTAGGTAATAAATTTCTTGTATCCGGAACGGATCATGATCACCGTATCGATACCGATGGCCTTCATATATTGGAAATCCAGATCCCATTCCGCCTCTCCCCAGTTCTGATGAGGGATATCGTGAGAGATCTCATCCAGGAATGTGCCGGTTATTTTTATCCCGTTATTCCCGGGTACAATGAGTTTGCTTTTCAACTCATTGTTCTTATATATGTCGGAATGATTGTCTCTTGCTGAAGATGATCCCGCTGCGCCGTCGCAGGCAGATAACGCAGGGATAGCCGCTACTGAAACACCGGCAAGAGCCGCTTTTTTGATAAAATCTCTTCGATTGTTTTGCATTGTTTTTTTGTTTTATTGATTGTTGATCTGGCGGATAGTGTCATACATTTTATCGGCAAAACGTAAAAAACCCAGATCGGTGAAATGGATACCGTCTACCGTAGCTTCCCCGTCACTGCCGATCAGATTATCGTTTGCCAGATAATATACGTTTTTATCTCCTTCGCGTTTGATCTTTTCATATTCTTCCCGCAACAGCCTGTTCTTCTCCGTTATTGTCCCATAGATGCTTTTATCGTAAAACGAATGAGGAAAAATGACTGTCTCCACGAAAAGGATCGGGATATCGGGGTTTGCTTTACGCAATATATCGAAAAAAGGCCTTGTTTTTTCTGCCAGCTGCGTAGCATTGACATTGGGAATAAAATCGAGCACAAACAGTGATGCATCCCGGCGGGTTGCCATTAATTCCGCAATCTCATAATCGAGCTGTCCGTTGCCGCTGAACCCCAGATTGATCACCTCTCTGTTTAGCCGACGGGCAAGGATATTGGTGTATGACATTCCCGGTCTCGATGCACATCCTCCCTGTGTGATACTGGTTCCGTAAACAAGGATCGGGTGCGTGGTGTCGGGGTAGGGAAGTACAGGGTTTTTAATATACGCCGCGGAATCTATTCCTATCGAAAGAGAGATTACCCCGTCATAAAGCGGGAGGAACATCATATATTCCCGTTCCTGCGGTGTCATATCTGAGATAATGGTCCGTTCATTCACTTTTCCGGAAGGAAGCCCGGCTTTCACGGGTTGCCAATGGCCACCTTCCCAGGCATACAGATCGATACCCTTGATACCCGTTTCGGTCATATGATTCATCCGGTTGTCCCCTGTCACTTCCCATTTCGCGGAGATAGCCGTACTGTTTGTACTGAAACGGATTGCCAGTCCTGAAGTGTTTTTTCCCAGGTTCCATACCGGTGGCCGGCATACCTCTTTCAGGTAGGCAGGGAGTCGCTCGTACCGGGTTTCGGTTTCGTCCGACGTCTTTCCGATCAACGGGAATTGATCCGCATCATAATACACAGTTTGTGCATGGATCTGCGAAGCAAGAATATAAAAAATGCCGACAAGTAAAGTGTTTATTCTGTTCATCTTGATGAAATTATTATGGCCTGTTTTTATCTTCGATAATGAGAAATTCGTACAGATGAGACCAAGATAAGTGTCCAGGCACTGTTCGGACATTCGGCTATTCAATATTAAATTTACCATATAACAAAGATAACAAACAGCTATGATAGAAGGGTTACATTATTCTATTCTTTAAGAATCGGCGTTTTGCCAATCCCATATAAAGGATCTCAGAGTCCGGATGACCGGCGAAAGCCAAACTGTCCGGTTTATTCAATAACCCCGTATACTGATAGATGAATATCTTTTCTACAAACGGTGAAACAGCTTCCAGTTGCTGAATGACCCTTTCGGCAGGTGCGGGCAACAATGCGCTTTGATATACTTTCCCCTCAAACCGGAACACTTCTACATCGGCCCATAGGCGGGATCTGGCCGCTTTCTTGTGAAGGCTGTACAATTGCTCGAAGTATCCGGCGCTTTCTTCTACTTGCGTTTTCTCCACCCCGATTTCATCCTGGTAAGCGATATAGTCCACATTCAGCTTTTCTAACTGACCTGCATATTTGTCATCGGCTTTCACATTCCTTGTTCCATAAGGAGCTATCAATGTTTTTGTGCCTGGCATCAGTTTTGCCGCTTCGGCAGAAGATGCGTTTACGTAATCGATAAAGAAATCTTCATAGTGTCCTGATATTCCTGTTTCATTGGGAAAATACCATCCGTAGAAACTTTTGTGATGCGCATATTTTTCAGCGATCTCATTCATGGCTGTCAACCGTAATTTATTGATTTCGGGATCTGTCATCAGAAAATAAGGATTCGTCCAGTCGCCGAAGAAATCGTTGCTGATAAAAAACTTTACTCCGTATTTGTCCGCGGTGCTCAATACGGTTTCGAGCGGATTTTCACAGCCCATCTCGTGTTGGGGAAGTAATGCGGACGGATAGAATGTTTTATCGTAAATGGCTACGTTGAGCAATACCAGATATCGGATACCGCTGTCGGCAATTTCTTTTACCTTCGCATCCCACTGTGCCGCGGAGAATGTTTTCAGGGTTTCATTCCAGTATTTCCCTTCGGCAAGGTTATGGTGCTGGAATTCAAACCAGGATCCTTCGATGGGTTTTATTTTTTCCGAATTGTGTCGGATCGCCGCCCTTATTTCATGAGCAATACTACCCAGCATAAGTGTTACTCCACAAGATCTTAAAAAATCGCGTCGCTTCATAACACAAAATAAGTAATAAATATAACTGACTCCAATTTTAAATTTATTTTATTTTTTGAAGCTTGCGCAAAGGTGTTTATATCCCCTGCAAACGGGAACGGTATATATAAAACCAGAATCGCAACATAGGATCCTTTAAGTAATTATTCTACAATACCTGCTCCGCCACCTGATTGAAATAATCTATCGATTGTTTTATCCGGGGCAGGTTGTTCTCCCAGTCC
>ENA-UOOI01000829-UOOI01000829.1-fermentation-metagenome-genome-assembly--contig:-NODE-829-length-36910-cov-4.731325_pt1 | contig 36910 bp, 33 predicted proteins | sample MGYA00245779_ERZ724027 | MGnify/ENA primary metagenome ERZ724027 (study PRJEB28704, sample SAMN03018318) | fermentation metagenome | biome: anthropogenic terrestrial biome; feature: soil; material...
CATTTTCTCTAGAATACCCTTCCATTTAGGTTTCTCCGTCATGTAATCTACGTAAGGATTAAAAAATCCGGCAATTCCGCACATTCTTTCTTCTCCTTTTTTCTGTATATGAATGGTTTACTGGATGATAGGTTGATATTGTCTGCCCTCCAAAGCTGCTTCTAGGGAGGGAATCAGAAGGTCGGTGTGTGCAATCATAGAATTGGGTTTCTTTTTAGGATTATCCTGTCCGAAAGGGACAAAGTACACATTTTTGGCATTTAGCAGCAGGCCTATATTTTTCATATTCATACCTAGAGCATCGTTTGTAGAAATAGAGATAAGCAGAGGCTTACTATTTCTAAGATGAGCTTTTGCTGCCATCAAAGCCGGGGTGTCGGTAATGCCGTTGGCGAGTTTTGCGATAGTATTGCCGGTACAGGGGAGAAGCACAAGAATATCCAGCAGATTGCCAGGGCCGATTGGTTCTGCTTCGGATATGGTCATCATCGGTTTCACTCCTGTAATTTCTTCTGCTTTTTCAACAAAATTCTCTGCTCTTCCAAAACGGGTGTCTATGCTGCCGGCTGCATCTGAGAAAATGGTCTGTACCAGTGCCCCCTCATCTGCAAGCTTTTGAAGTTCCGTGAAGACTTTATCGTAAGTACAAAAGGAGCCGGTTAGTGCAACTCCAATGGTTTTTCCTTTTAAAGACATTCAAATCACTCCTAGTTTTATTGTTGTTGTTTTGTCTGCTATTTCTTCTGAGATAATATATTCTCAATAGATTTCTTTAGGGCCTTTGCTGATGAAGAGGGTGCATATTTTCCGGGAAGGCCGGGGCACAATGCCGCAATTTTACCAAGAGCTTTGGCGGCTTGGTAATCTACTCCGCCGGGGGCGGAAGCAATATCAATAATGGTGACGGAGGGCTTCATAACCTCCAAAGTATCTGATGAGATAACAAGCGCAGGGATTGTGTTGAAGATGAAGTCAAAATCCTTTGCACCTTTTTTGAAGTCCTCTATATCTCCGGTATCATCGGAGACAATAGCGGCCCGGGCACATTTCCCGGGATTGTTGCAAAAGGTGTATACCCGGCAAAACATTCCCTTCAAATAGGAAACCAATGTAGCTCCACATTTCCCATATCCAAGAACGGCGCACCGGCTCTGGTTCAGATTCATGGAACTTCGCAAAATTGCTTCACATATGGCTCCTTCGGCAGTGGCAATTGTGTTATATACGGCAAGTGTATCGTTCTGCATAAAATCAAAAACAGAAACCCCTTTTTCAACTGCAAAGTTTCTGAAGTTTTCAGGGATACATCCGGCAAAAAAATATTGTCTGGGCTGTAATGCTGTTAGAATAGAAACTAGGGATACATCTTCTAGGGATGCACTTTGATTGAGATATGCACCACCTCTGCTCAGAGGAATCGGGCATATGACACAGCGTGAGGTGCTGCAGGCACCTTTAAGAGAGTCTGCGGCAAAGATTTGAGAATCCGGCCCACATCTGCGTTTATCGGGTTCTGTCATCAGTGCATAATGGCAGACCCGTGTCTGCGAACTGCTTAATTCCTCCGCCAGATAGACCTGCCGCATATCTCCGCCGATGACTGTATAATCGTATTGAGGGTATTCCATCGTAAAACTCCTGATAAGACACAATTTTATTTATTATATGCAGGAACTGCTTATGAGGATAGAAAATGATAAATTATTAATTAGCGGGAATATTATTAAAAGTTTTTGCATTAGTAAATTAAAAGGTCTGCCGGGATATCAGCCGGCAGATCTTTTAGTTGGCAAACTGAGCGTAATACAATTGCTCGTAATAGCCTTTCTTTTCCAGCAATTCTTTATGAGTTCCCTGTTCCACGATATTGCCGTCCTGCATTACAAGTATCAAATCTGCATTTTTAATAGTTGACAATCTGTGTGCAATTACGAAGGAGGTGCGTCCCTTCATAATCTTCTGCATTGCATCCTGCAGCATCTGCTCCAGTCTTGTGTCCACAGAACTTGTAGCTTCATCCAGAATCAGGATAGAAGGATTACAAAGTACAGCCCGGGCGATGGTGAGAAGCTGTTTTTCTCCCTGGGAAATGTTGTTTGCTTCTTCGTTCAACACCATATTATAACCGTCCGGCAGAGTTCTGATGAAATGGTGTACGTTTGCAACCTTCGCGGCGTTCATGATTTCTTCTCCCGTCGCATCGTCCTTTCCATAAGCAATGTTTTCTAATATTGTGCCTTTAAAAAGCCAGGTGTCCTGCAGCACCATGCCAAATTGTGAGCGGAGTTCTTCTCTCTTCATATGGCGGATATCTATGCCGTCTATTCTAATACTGCCTCCGGTGACATCGTAGAAGCGCATCAGCAGATTAATAAGTGTTGTTTTTCCAACACCGGTAGGTCCTACAATGGCTACCATCTGACCACTTTTTACATTTGCATTTACGCCCTGGAGCAGCGGCTTTTCTGGAGTGTAGGAAAAATAAACATTTTCAAAATCTACATTGCCCTTCGTCGGACCTTCTAAAGCATGGCAGTCCGCGTCATCGGCTTCTTCCTCTTCATCCAAAAAATCAAATACTCTGTGGACGGCGGCTACAGAGGCCTGAATGGCACCTGAAAGCTGCGTAATTTGGGAAAGAGGCTGGTTCACCTGCCAGATATAGCGGATAAAGGATTGAAGCTGACCCACTGCGATGACTCCCGACATGGCATAAAGTGCACCCAAGATTGCCACAAAACCGATACCTATATAGGTGATAAAGGATACTAAAGGGGACATGAGGCCGCTGATGAAATGGGCCTTAAATCCATTTTGGCACAGGCTTTCGTTCGCCTCTTTAAATTCTTGAAAAGCATCTTCCTGCTTTCCAAAAAGTTTAATCTCGTTAAAACCGGTATATTTTTCCTGAACAATTCCGTTTAGCTGTCCCAGTGCATTCTGCTGTCTTTGAAAGAGAGGCTGGGATCTGCTGACAATAAGTTTGGAAATGACTGCGGAAAACACAATAATCAACACAGCAATCAGCGCCATTTTCCACTGGATGCGAAACATCATAAACATGGCAAGGCTTAAGCCTAATATGGCATTTAATATCTGAGAAAAACTTTGCTGCAGAGCATTTGAAATTGTATCTACATCATTTGTAATTCTACTTAAGGTATCTCCCAGGGGACGGGTGTCAAAAAAGGCGATGGGCAGCCGTCTGATTTTTCCTTCTACTTCATTTCGCAGATCCATCATTGTATTCTGGATGGCGTCTGTCAGGAGAAACTGATAACAGAGGTTACAGAAAGCTTCAGTAAAATAAATAACGATGAGGCCTGCTATGATTTTTGCAATCTTGGTAAAATTGACTCCATGGCCGGCTGTGACATCGGAAAAAAGCTGGGTTGTAATCATTCCTTCCAGGTATGGACTGGTTACCATTAAAATAGCAGCTGTGATAATCAGCAAAATAGCAATGATGACTTTCAGGCCATGTTTCTTTAGGTAAGGAATCAGCCGTATAAGGCCTGTTTTCTTTTTCATGCGCCTAAGTCCTCCTTTGACAACTGACTTTCGGCGATTTCGCGATAGATGGAGCAGTCCTTTAACAGCTCACGGTGAGTACCTGTACCTACTACCATACCCTCGTTTAATACAATGATTTTTGTGGCTTCCATAATAGAAGATACGCGCTGGGCTACTATCAGAGTAATCGCCTCTGTTGTTTCTGCCTTCAATTTCTTGCGGAGCTTTGCATCGGTTTTGAAGTCCAGAGCGGAGAAGGAATCATCAAAAATATAGATTTCAGGCCTTCTCACAACGGCTCTGGCGATGCTCAGGCGCTGCCGCTGTCCACCGGACATATTAGCCCCGCCTTCCTCAATCATTTCTTCAAACTGTCCAGGCTTCTCCGTGATAAAATCGTATGCTTCCGCTATTTTGGCAGCCTGTTCCACTTCTTCCCGGACGGCGTCCTGCTTTCCATAGCGAATATTTTCGTGAATGCTTCCGCTGAAAAGTAGTGCCTTCTGGGGAATAAAACCAATTTTCCTGCGGAGGGCAGCAAGGTCATATTTGCGCACATCAACTCCATCAATTCGTATGCTTCCCGAACTGATATCATAGAAACGAGGGATTAAGTTTATCAGTGTACTCTTGCCGCTTCCGGTACTGCCGATAAATGCAATGGTGTCCCCCTTACCAGCTTCAAAAGAGATATCATGCAGCACGGGAGCCTCCCCGTCTGGGTATTGGAAGCATACATGTTCAAATACAAGAGAAGTACTGCCGTCCCCTTCAGTTACAGGTTTCTTCGGGTTTCTAATAGTTGGCTCTTCGTCGAGCAGCTCCTGAATCCGGGTTGCACTGATATCTGCTTTCGGATACATAATAAAAACCATAGAAAACATCAGCATAGAAAACATAGCATGGAACATATACTCCTGAAATGCTACAAGTTTTCCCACCTGAAGCGTTCCGGCATCAATCATATGGCTTGAGATTATAAACACTATGGCTACCCCGATGTTTAGCAGCAGAAAAAAAGCAGGGTAAGTAATAGAAACAAGCCTGAACATTTTTTTCGCATTTTTTGCGTAATCTTCATTGGCGTCGGAAAAACGCTGCGTTTCATAGGAATCCTTGCAAAACGAACGGATTACACGTACCCCGCTCAGGTTTTCCCTGGAAATCCTGTTTAATTTATCCATTCCCTTTTGCTGCCGGGCACTGATGGGCTTGCTGTTCTTTGCAATCAGATAAATTCCCAAGCAGAGGATGGGAATACAGCCGCCGATTATCATAGAAAGGGAGAAACTGGTCCGGACAACCATAATCATGCTTACGAAAATCATAATCGGTGTTAAAAGTGCGGTACGGAGCAAAACATTAATAAACTGCATCAAAACGAAGGCATCGTTGGTGGTTCGGGTAATCATACTGGAAACCCCGAATTTGTTATATTCTGTATGGGAATATTCCTGTGATTTTCTGAAAATATCGTTGCGGATGTCCCTTACAATATAAGTACTTACTCTGGCACTGCCATAGGCCAGGACAATATTGCCTATTCCTCCCAAAATGGCCACAGCCAAAAGTACAAGGCCCATCCTGTAAATATAACCCTTGTCATTTAAAATAATACCATTGTCAATCATCTCGGATACAATGGTGGGGATTCCAAGTTCAGCAGCAGCAAAACCGAAGACAGCCAGAATGTTAAAAAATATATAGCGTTTGTATCGCTTTAGATAGTGCAGCATCAATTTCATAATAAAATCTCCTTGTAAATAAATCCAAACTCTAACTATGATAACACGGAAACGGGAGAAAGACCATTACGAAATTGAGGGAATTTCCCTATTCCTGAAGAAATACATTTGCAGTAGAATTTCGTAAACAAAGTCTGGGCTGAATAAAAAAGTGTGTTGCACCGCCATCTTTCTGAGTGAGCAGCCGGGAAAGACTATTCATGCTGGATTCGGCAATTTCGGCTACCGGCTGTATAACAGTGGTTAATTTCGGCCGGCAATAAGTGCCTTCGTAAATTCCGTCAAAGCCTATTACTGAATATCGCTGAGGGACTGTGTACCCATGATCTGTCAAATAATTAATCACTGCAATACCTAATCGGTCTGTCTGTGCAAAAAAAGCAGTACAATCCTGTAGTTTTTCCCAATTTTTTCTCATTGTCTCGTACCCTTCGGAATAGGTGAGTCCTGTTTTGATAATCCAGCCAGAATTGATGGTGAGACCACTACTTTTCAGTGCGGTGCAATAGCCGGCAGTTCGTTCATCAAAATCACTGCCGACGGAGGTTAATGTGGCAATTTTCCTGTGCTCCAATGAGAGTAAGTGATTTGCAGCTAATAATCCACCGGCAAAGTGATCTACATCAACAATATTTAAACTTTTCTTCATAGGGCGTGAAAAATACTGAGTGTAAATATGTGGAATATTTAAGTTCTTTAAATATTCTTCCAACGCTGGATGGTAATTGTCGTTAATAATAATAGTTCCCTTAATGCTGCCTGTTTCAATGACAGACTGAATATATTTGAAAGAATCAGTATTATTAACATCGTGTGACAGAATTATAGGATAGTAATTCTGACTTTCAACCTGTTTGATAAGTTCATTTGATAAGTATTCCAGATAGAGATCAAGAGGAGTGGTTATTCTGCCAATGTCTAAAATAATTGCAATGCCCCCATTATTTGTGAAATGTTTCTGTTTCCTCTTGATAATATAGCCATGCTGCTTTGCTAATTCCTGTACTTTAGTTTTTGTCTCTATTGAAATGCGTGAGGAATTCTGCAGGCTTCTTGATACAGTAGATTGGCTTACCCCGGCCAATTCTGCAAGCTCTTGGGTTGTAATCATGGAATATGCTCCCTTCTGGTAAAACTTATTATTGATCTTTTTGCTAAAACAAGAATAATACATTTATTTATATCGGTCAATTGAATTATGTGCATAATAATGAGAAATGCACAAGTATTAAAATGAAAATTAACCGTATAGAATCTCCGCTATTAAAAATAATATATGGAATATGTATAAAAATATTTAAAGTTATGCTATTGACCAGGTAATAGTGCAATGGTATAATCCAAAGTAACGCATATATATCTTAAAAATAAATATAATCCGGGATATTTAGGGTATAAATATATGCATATTATGCACAAGGGTGAATGCATGGAGGAGGCAGGTATTACATTTGTACTGGAGGCTCTGAATGTGGTTAAAGATCATCTGGGAAACTTTCTCATTGATACAGCAACGTCGGTTGATCTTGTCCGTGAGGTGGGCTCAGATAATGTGAAGATTCTGTATGATGCTTATCACATGTACCTCAATGAGGGAAAAGTGTGTGAAATGATTGAAAAATATGGTGAATTTATCGGCTATTTACATGTAGCGGATGCACCGGGGCGAGGAGAACCGGGTACAGGTGCTATTAATTTCCGCACGGTAATGAGATGTCTGTCAGACATTCATTATCAAAACATGGTTGGGTTTGAGCTTTACCCGTCAATTGACAGTGCTGCAGCAATTAAAGCTATCCATGAATGCAGTGAAAGTGAAGGATTATAGAATAGCCCGAACAAAGTCAAATACCCCGCAGCAAGCTGACGGGGCATCAAACTTACAGCGCAGCAAGCTGCGGGGTCTTTGACCCTCGCGGCAGTCGCCAAATGGAAATACAAGCATTTCTGCCTGGCTCGTTGCTCGCGGGAATAAAGGAGGTACACCATGAGATTATGTTTGAACACTGATGGGTTACAGGAACTGTCGTTTGAAGACATGCTGGATGTTGCGGCTGAAATAGGCGTAGAGTCACTGGAGTTTGGGTGCGGTAACTGGTCACCGGCTCCTCATCTTAATCTGGACGAGATGATAAAAAGTGAGGAGGCAAGAAAACGATTTATGGATGCTATTCATAGCCGGGGACTTGTTTTGGAAACTTTGAACTGTTCCGGCAACCAGCTTGATCCCAGGGAAGAAGGAAGGCTGCATCAGCAGGTTGTGGAAAAAACATTTGCCCTGGCACAAATGCTGGGTATTAAAAAGGTTGTAATGATGTCAGGATTGCCTGGAGGCGGACCGGATGCGAAGTATCCCAATTGGGTGACAATGTGCTGGCCGCCGATTATGCCGGATATGTTGAAATATCAATGGGAAGAAGTATTGATCCCCTATTGGAAAAAGACAGTAAAGCAGGCCGCAGAATTTGGAATAGAAAAAATTGCGCTGGAAAATCACGGTGCACAATGTGTATACAATGCGGATACTTTGCTGCGGCTGCGCAGGGCGGCCGGGCCCATGATAGGCATGAATCTTGATCCAAGTCATTTAATATTTATGGGGGGAGACGGTATCGAGATGGCTCTGGCTCTTGGGGGAGATGCAATCTACCATGTGCATGCTAAAGACTGCCGGAAAGAAAGACGCCGTTTTGCAGCGAATGGAGGTCTGGAGACAAGAACGGTTGAACAATGCGGCGAAAGAGCATGGAATTATGCGGCTCTTGGATATGGTCAGAATGACCAGTGGTGGAGAGAATTTTTGTCGGTATTGAGCATGCTGGGATATGATGGCCCTGTCAGTATGGAGATTGAAGATATGACCATGTCATTGGAGGTTGGCGTCAGAAAATCCTGTGATTTTCTTAAGAGCGTAATGCCCAGAGTTTTTTAAAGAATCTTTATGAAGCAGAAGTTGCGAGGTGGATATGGGTAAAAGAATTACAGGCAGTATTTTGATACTGGCATTGCTTCTGACGCTTTGCAGCTGCAAGAGTACGCAAACGGAAATGCCGCCCCGGGAGCTGATTATCGGAGTCGTGGCAAAGTGTGCCAATACAGAATATTGGATGTCGGTGCGCTCTGGGATGGAGGCGGCTGCTAAAAAAAGTGATTGCCGAGTATTGTTTTTTGCTCCGAATTCGGAGGAGGACGCAGAGGCCCAGGAGAAGCTGGCATCGTCTCTGATCAGACGCAGGGTTGATGTACTGGCTGTTTCTCCCATCGACGCTGTCAATGAACCTGCATATTTAAGAGAAGCCAGGAAGCTGGGAATTCCGGTAATCAGTTACGATTCTGCCTTCGAAAGCGGGGAGATTGCCTATATCGGCATCGACAATCAACTGGCGGGCTATCAGATGGCGGCTAATCTGGCGAAACGTTTGGATTATCAGGGGGAAATTGGTATTGTCTCGGGAGAACAGGATCAGATGTGTCACCGAGAGCGGGTTGAAGGGATTAAGAGATATATTGAAACTGTACCCGGGATGAAGATTTCTTATATTGAAAGCGGCTATTCCGGTGCTAAAATGTCTGGGGAAAAGGTGTCAGAGTTAAGGCGTGATTATCCAGGAGTCAAAGGCCTGGTGGTCACCAGTGCGGTGACAGCATTAGGAATTATCGAAAGTTCGGAGGCGGCGGGGCTTAGAATTGTAACCATTGATGTCCAGGAGGATGTTCTCTATGCTTTAAAAAACAAGCAAATTATCGGATTGGTGGCACAATCCGGCTATGATATCGGTTACAAAACGATAAACTATGCCAGGGCACTCAAAACCGGACAGGTAAAAGAAAAAAATGTGATTATTGAAGCAGAATTTCTGACGGCCGAGAATGTGGAGGATTATCTTGAGAAGCATACGCAGTAAGGTACTGGTTTCGATTTTACTGATTGCCGTGATAACGGCCTCGGGGATTACTGTGATCTTTTATGTAAAATCGGCGGCAACAATTGAAGAAAATTATATTGCGTCGAATCAACAACAGAACCGGCAGATTATTGAAAGCCTGGACCAGGCAATGCAGGAAGTGTATCATGTGTTGGTTGAGGCTTCCTGTGATGAGGCAATTAAGGCAAAGATCAAAGAATATACGACGGAAAAGGAAGATAAAACTCTGGCGGAGATGGTCGGTCTGCTGCAAAGCTATAATGAGCGGGATACCGCAATTTCTTCTTTTCATTTAATTATTCCGGATGAACAGGTACTGGTAACTTCTGAAGCTTATCCAAAGTATAAAAAGGTTATTGAGCGGCGCAGCATTCAGGCACTGATTAAAGAAACAGAGAATCAGGCGGGCCCTCTTTTGCTGAACAATCTGATCAGTGGCCGGCGTCCCCACCTGGCTTTTGTGGAGCCGATTAATGATAACGGGACCGTAGGTTATCTTTGTGCCAACATAGAGGAGCGCTACCTTTACTATAACTATATCTCAGAAATGAGAAATGATACCATTAAAGAGGTGATGCTCTTAGATCAGAAAAATGAAGTAATAACAACCGGCGACGACAGGCAGGGAGAGGCTTTAACGAAAACTGTAAAGGTGATGGAGGGAAAATTTAAGGATTCTGGTGCGGGTTCACAGGATGTAAGTATTGATGAGGAGACTATTTATTTTTATAGCCGTGCCCCTTTTTCACGCTGTGCCTTATATCTTTCTGTGGACCGGGAGACGGTATTGGGAGATTTGACAGAACTCAGACTTTATTATGCAGGAATTTTAGTGATTTCCTTAATTGTTGCCAGTATTTTAGCCAGCTATCTGGCAAGGCTCATCTATAGGCCGGTACAGAATCTGACAAGTACCGTTAAACATGTTTCGGAAGGAGAGCTTTCTACCAGGGCTCAGGTTATTTCACGGGATGAGATGGGGGATTTGGCAGCAGAGTTTAACCAGATGCTTAATCAGATTGAACTCTTAATTAAAGAACTGATTGAAAAAGAACGGCTAAAAAAAGATGCGGAGTTAGAGGCACTGCAGTATCAGGTGACGCCCCATTTTATGTATAATACCTTAAATTCCATTAAGTATGCAGCTCTCATTAAGGGGGAAAGGGAGCTGGCGGATCTCATTGAGAGCTTTGTTGAACTGCTTCAGGCCAGTATCAGCAAAAAGGGGGCATTTCTGACGGTTTCGGAGGAGGTACATATTTTGCAAAATTATGTACGTTTGCAGGAATTCAGGAGTAATACCACTATAAAAACCGTTTATAATATTGAGCCTGCCGCCAGCAATTGCCTGATTCCCCGGCTGATTTTACAGCCGATTGTGGAAAATGCCATATTGCACGGGATTGATATAAAAAAAGGAAATGGGCTGATCTTGATTTCAGCGGTTGTTTCCGGGGAAAGGCTTGAAATTGAGATTAAGGACAACGGCCGGGGGATGAGCAAGGAACAGATCAGGACACTTTTGAACAGTAAGGTAAAAAAAACGAAGGGTTTTACTGCCGTGGGAATTCCGAACGTGCGGGATCGCCTGGAATTATATTACGGTGAAAAATCGCAACTGCGTTATGTCAGCGATGACCGGGGCACGACGGTGATGATTTACTTACCGGCGGCCTATGACGAAAAGGAGTAATGTAAAGGGATGTTAAAGACGCTATTGGTTGATGATGATTATCTGGTGCGGAGTTATTTGAAAATCCTGCCGGCCTGGACAGCGGCCGGATTTGAAATTGCAGCTGATGTAAGAGACGGTGAAGAAGCCCTTAAGGTGTTGGAGGAGCAGCAAATAGACCTGATTGTAACGGATATTACCATGCCTTTGATGGATGGCATAGAATTGATCCGGAAGGTTCGCCGCAGGGATAAAAATACATATATTATCGCACTTAGCTGCCACGATGATTTTGAATATGTTAAAGAAGCGATGAAATTAGGGGCCGATGAATATGTTCTTAAAAATACATTGGAGGATGATACTTTAAGACCGATTCTTCTTCAGGCTAAAGAGAAAATTCACTGCCAGCAAACGGAGATAACAGAAGGTTCAGGAGGCAAGAGGTTAGAGTTATTAAGTGATGATTCAGAATTTCTTTTTTTTAATAAAGCATTGTCGGAGGGGACCGGTGATAAAGAGACCGAGGAGATGCGGCAAAATATGGGGATTCCTTTTTCTTTTTATAATTGTGCGGTAGTCAGTATAGTGATGGAAGGTGCAGGCGAGCATGAGGAGCAGTGGTTCGATCTGGACATGGAGCAGTATTTTCGGAAATTCCGCAACAGGCTTTATGAGGCCCTGAAAAAATTCCGGGGGACGGCAGAATTTACCGGAGAAATTGTTTATCTGGGGATGGGAACCTTTTGTTGTTTCCTGGACTTATCAGAAGAATGTAAAAGTAGTGTTATGAGGCAGCGGCTTATTCAGACTGCCACCTCATGCTTTCGTATTTGCCGCAATGAGCCTTATTCCTTCAGATTGGGAGCAAGCGATGTCTGCATGGGAGCCAAGTCTCTGAGACAGGCCTATCAACAATCTCGGGAGGCACTTAAAGCTGGTTTTTACGAAGAGAAGCAGATTCTTTATTATGACGGCGAAAGAGAGGTCTCCAGAGAATTGCCGGAGAAGGCCAGAAAACTTTTGAGACAGACTGAGAGTCTAATGTATAAGAGGGGAAAAGAAGCATTCCTCAGTGCTTGTCTAGATGCGTGTAAAGCCTTTGAGGAGGAACGAACTGCAGGAAAGCTGGTGGTGCAGTGGCTGCAGACTCTGGAGGAATTGCTGGGGAAGGATAAGCATGATCACCATCCGGTTCGGAATATTCAGCAGGTCTATGAAATTCTAAATCGGTTGATGGAGGAAGAGAAGGATGACAGCAAGGCAGCGATTCCAGAACATGTCAGCGAGGCTGTGCGGGTGGCGGCTGAGTTCGCCTGGAAGCATTATCATGAGCATATTGGGTTAAGTGAGGCGGCCGAGGCAGCAGGGGTCAATGCTTCATACTTAAGTTATCTCTTTTCACAGGAAATGGGCGTAGGCTTTTCTGCCTTCCTGCTAAATCAACGGATTAGCCAGGCGAGAAAGCTGCTGGTAAAGACCAGTCTCAGTGTTAAAGAGATTGCCTCCAAGTCTGGTTTTAATGATTACCAATATTTTTCCAAAATCTTTAAAAAGCAGGTGGGACTCAGCCCGGTGCGCTACCGGCAAACTTCTTCCAAAAACTAATGTCAGCAAACTAGATAAATTTAAAAGAGAACATGTACTTAGGTAGGTGTTCTTTTTTGCCCAAAAATATTACCTAAAAATAAGACAAAAACTTTGAATTCCAGTAAGCAGCCAAAAAATATACCCGCAAATCAAAAAAACTCCAAATATGAAATGGACAATTATCCTGCTATACTGAGGCCAGAGTAAGGGAAAGGAGGAAAGAGATGAAAAAGATCCGAATTGGTTCAATCGGTCTGGGGCGATTGGGCTATGAGCATGCAGTAAACATCGCTGCCAGGGTTCCCGGTGCAGAGCTTAAAGCATTGTGTGATGTAGATAAGGAAAAGCTGAGGAATGTAGCCGGACAGTTGGGCGTTGAACAAACCTATGAAGATTACGAACAAATGTGCAAAGACCCTGAGCTTGATGCTATCTGCATTGTTTCACCCTCAGATCTGCACACAAAACAGATCCGGACTGCCCTTGATAACGGGAAGCATGTTTTCTGTGAAAAGCCCCTTGACACAATGGTAGAAAAGTGCCGGGAAGCAGAACAGATTGTGGCAGCACACCCGGAACAAGTATTTATGCTGGGCTTTATGAGGCGCTATGATTATTCTTACCGTAAGGCCAAAGAAAAAATTGACCGGGGGGATATAGGCAGGATTATTTTGATACGGGCTTATACTCAGGATCCGCTGGCAACTATCGAAAGCACTCTTAAATTTGCGCCTCACAGTGGAGGCCAATTTCTGGACATGTGTGTTCACGACATCGATTTGTGCAGTTGGTTCACAGGCGGTCAAAAGCCCAAGGAATTGTGGGCGGTCGGAGGTTGTTTTGCCTATCCCCAGTACAGAGAGTTAAACGACGGAGATAACGTAAGCTGCCTGATCCAATACGAAGACGAAACCATGGCCTTCTTATTTGCCGGCAGGGCTGCCGCCCATGGCTGTAATGTGGAGACAGAAATTATCGGCACCAAAGGTACTCTCCGAATTGGCTCGGTGGGGACAGACAGCATGCTTGAGGTGTTAAGTGAAAATGGCGTATGCAGGGAGTGTTATCCTGATTTTATGTACCGCTGGCATGATGCTTACATAGCCGAGATGGAAGAGTTTGTTAATTGTATCAGAGAAGGCCGTAAACCAGGTGTTACTGTCTATGACGGTACACTGGCCTCCGAAACAGCTTATAGGTGTAAAGAGTCATTTGAAACAGGGAAAAAACTATCATTCAGGGAAAATTAAAGGGAGAAGAGAAGATGAAAAAGAGAATTTTAGCAATCTTAATGGTAATGGCGATGAGCACAGCGTTAGTAGCATGCGGCGGTAATCAGAAGAGTGATGCCGGCGGTGATGGAGAAAAAGCTGACAGTAATAATGAGCAGAGTGCAGAAGGCGGGGATTTAGCTGTTAATGTAATTTTAAAGACCACCGCTTCCGAATATTGGGGCTATGTGGTCGCAGGATGCGAAAATTATGGGAAAGACCACCCGGAGGTTAAAGTAAATGTTCAGGGGGCTTCTTCGGAGACGGCTTATGATGAACAATTAAATATTATTGAAACCAACCTGGCTTCAGGCGAATATGACGGCTTTGTTATTGCACCCCTGCAGGCAGATATGGTGGTAAAACAAATTGCAGGCGAGAAGAAGCCGATTATTGCCGTTGATACTGCTATTGATGCGCCGGAGGTTCTTTCCTTTGTCGGAACCGGCAATGAGACTGCGGCATATGAAGGTGGAAAAGCAGCGGTAGAAATGGCAAAAGAAGCCGGCTGGGAAGAACTTAAAGCAATTTCTATTTCCGGGGTTGAAGGTGACTCTACGGCAACGGCAAGGCTTACGGGCTATGAAAAAGGGGTAACGGAAGCCGGAGGTGAATTCCTTAAGGATGAAATCCAGTATGCAGATGCCGTTGCGGATAAAGCCTATGCCAGCATGGAAGCTGTTATGCAAAATCATCCGGAAGGTATTGCCATGATTGTATGCAACAATGATGATATGGCTATTGCCGCTGCCAGGGCTGCTGCAGGTAATAAAGCATATGAGAAGACTATTTTTGTCGGATTTGACGGTATTCAGTCTGCATGCGAGGCAATTCTGTCCGGTGAGGAGACGATGTCAATAGCCCAAAATGCTTATGAGATGGGGTACAAAGCAGTTGAAATTTGTGTGGAAGCCATTAATGGCGGAAAGGTTGATGAATTTATCGATTCCGGAAGTGCAATCGTTAATAAAGACAATGCACAGGAACAGCTGGATACTTTAAAGTCTTATCTGGGGCAATAGTTAAGACTCCGAGATGAGGAGGAATACAATGAGTGATTATGTAGTAGAGCTAAAAAATGTCACCAAGCGTTTTCCCGGCGTAGTGGCTCTCAAAAATATGGGAATTCAGATTAAGCCAGGAGAGATCCACGGCCTAATTGGTGAAAACGGGGCAGGAAAGTCTACTCTGATTAAGGTCTTAACCGGGGTCTACCAGGCGGAAGAAGGACAGATTTTTATAGGCGGAAAGGAAGAAAAGTTTCGCAATCCCAATGAATCAGCTGCGGCCGGAGTGGCATGTGTCTACCAGGAGCTCAATATTGAGAAGCTGTTAAGCATTACCGACAATATTTTTATGAATAAATGGATCAGGAAAAAATCCGGTTTGCTGGATTATGGAGCTATGAACAAAAGGGCCAAAGAAGTAATGGCGTCTTTGGGGGTCGATGTCGACCCCACAAAGGCAGCCGGCACCTTCGGTATGGGAGTTCAGCAGATGATTGAGATTGCCAAAGCAATTTTAATTGACGCTAAGATGATTATCATGGATGAGCCGACTTCTTCCCTGGGCGGAAAGGAAGTTGATCTGCTGATGACAATCTGCCGCAAGCTAAAAAGTCAGAACATCGCTATTCTATTTGTCTCTCACAAGCTGGAAGAATTATTTGAACTGTGTGACAGCGTAACGGTAATGCGGGACGGTGAGCATATCTGGACTAAGAAAATCAGTGAGACTGACAATGACGACCTGATTACCGGTATGGTGGGCCGTTCAATGGAGCAGATGTTTATTAAAGACCCGGCTGAGCAGGGGGAATGTGCCTTAAAGGTGGAACATCTGGAGGAAGGCGGCGTCTTTCATGATATAAGCTTTGAAGCCTATTATGGCCAGATTCTTGGGTTTGCCGGGCTGGTGGGTGCCGGGCGCTCCGAATTAATGAGGGCCATTTTCGGGGCAGATCCTCTTGATGGAGGAAAGATTTATATTAACGGAAAAGAAGTAAAAATCAAAAGTCCCCGCCAGGCAATCAGGCACGGCATAGCCTTTTTAACTGAAGACCGAAAAGGGCAGGGGCTGATTCTGGGAAATACTGTTCAGACCAATCTGATTCTGGCAAATTTAAAGGGGTATTGTAAAGGCCTCTTTATTGATGATAAAAAAGTGGAAGAAGTCGGAGAACAAAATCTTAAGTCACTGCGGATCAAGACACCTTCCCAGCAGGAAATCGTAGGCCAGCTATCCGGTGGGAATCAGCAAAAGGTAGTTATCGGTAAATGGATAAATTGTAATGCTGATATCTATATTTTTGATGAACCAACCAGAGGCATTGATGTCGGGGCAAAGGTGGAGGTCTACAATGTAATGAATAATCTGGTGAAATCCGGTAAATGTGTGATTATGATTTCTTCAGAGATGCCGGAAATACTGGGCATGTCCGACCGCATTATCGTTATGCGGGAGGGCCGCATCATGGCGACAATTACGCAGGAAAGCGAAAGCTTCAATCAGGAGGATATTATGAAAGCTGCTTGGGGAGGAGAAATTGATGAGTAAAGGAAAATTAAAGTCAAAGAATAAATTTGCAGATCGATTGGGGACCTTGGGAGCTCTGCTGGTATTATGTATCATCCTGTCATTTGCCACAAAGAATTTTTTAACTCAATCGAATATCATGAACATTTTTAAGCAGACCTCGGTAAATGCCTTGATTTCTACCGGAATGCTGGTTTGCCTGATCACTGCCGGGATTGATTTGTCAGTGGGGGCTAATGCCATTTTCTGTACCTGTATGATGGGGATGCTGTTACAAAAGGGTGTTACCAATCCTTTTATCATGATTTTGGTGGGGATCCTTTCGGGAGTACTGGTGGGATTTATCAACGGAACACTTTTAACGAGGCTGCATTTGCCTCACCCCTTTGTTTCAACCCTGGGTATGAAGAATGTATTGTGGGGATTAGCTCTTTTAGTAGTAAATTCCCAGATTGTTTCGGGATTTCCCTCTCAGGTGACCTGGCTGGGGTCGGCAACCTTACCGGCCGGGATTCCGATATTGGGAGGATTTCCTATCAGTTTTATTTTAGTGCTTGTAATCTTTGGGCTGATGAGTGTATTCTTATCTAAAACAACCCTGGGGCGTTCTATTTACTGTGTCGGCGGGAATCCGGAGGCCGCCCGGCTTTCAGGAATTCAATCGGCCAATGTCCTGACTTTTTGCTATATGCTGTCTGGCTTCATGTCATCCCTGGCAGCTATAGTTCTAATTGGCCGGGGCGGTATTGCCAATGGGGCAAATGCGATTCAGCCTTATGACACGGATGCCATTGCTGCTTGTATTATTGGCGGGGCTTCCTTCATGGGCGGGAAAGGAACCATGAGCGGTACTCTGATAGGTGCGTTAATTATCACCGTAATCCGTAATGGTTTGCAGCTCCTGAGTGTATCCACAGCGGTACAGAATATTGTGATAGGTCTGGTGATCATTCTGGCAGTGCTGCTTGATGTTACACGGGAAAGAATGGAAGCAAAGGCCCGCAGATTAGCAACTCAATAAAAACATAATATGTAAAAGGAGAAGAAGAGATGCTTAAAATTGGTGTGATTGGCTGTGGAGCGATTGGAAAGAAGCATATACACCGCCTCCAGTACCTGATTCCGCAGTCAGAAGTAGTAGCCTGCGCTGACTATTTTGTTGAGGCAGCGCAGAAGGTTTCAGAGCTTTACGGTGTAGCTGGGGTTTATGAAACCGGAGAAGAGCTGATTCATGCTCCGGAGGTAGAGGCGGTAGTGATTACCTCTTCTGATGATTCCCATGCAAAATATGTGTTGGAAGCTGTAAAACTGGGTAAGCAGGTCTTTTGTGAAAAACCGTTGGCGGTTACCGCGGCTGACTGTGAAGCTATTATGGAGGAAGAACAAAAACATAATAAGAAGCTGGTACAGGTAGGATTTATGCGCCGCTATGATCCCGGGTATGCTGAAATGAAGCGGGTGATCGATTCAGGAGAATTAGGTGCTCCACTGATGATCCATGCCTGCCACCGAAACGTTGCACAGGGGCCTGGCTTTAAAACTGAAATGGGTATCACCAATGTAGCTATTCACGAGTTGGATGTCTGCCGCTGGCTCTTGGGAGCTGAATATAAAAATGCCCAGGTATTGAAAGTAAAACAGTCCTCATGCTCAGAAGGCTATGATAATCCGCAGATTGTGCTCTTAGAGACAGAGGATGGGGGCAGAATAGACGTGGAAGTCCAGGTTGCCGATGGATATGGCTATGATATCCAGTGCCAGGTAGTGTGTGAAAAGGGTACACTTAATCTGCCCGATCCCATGTCGGTTGTTAAAAGGACAGCTGCGACCCGTTCAACCAGGCTTCTGACCGACTGGGCAGACCGCTTTATCGAAGCTTACGATATTGAGATGGCTGACTGGGTGAAAAAGATAATAAACGGCGGACCTGCCGGGCCCTCCTCCTGGGATGGTTATGCGGCTTGCGTGGCAGCAGATGTACTGAATAGATCCCGGGGTACAGACAGATTTTTACCGGTAAAAATGATTGATAAACCGGGTTTATATAAGTAATCAAAAGGAGGTTGAGGCAGATGTTAGAAAAAAATAAAGTCAAACTGGGGATTGCACCGATAGCCTGGACCAATGATGATCTACCTGAGTTGGGTGCTGAGAATACTTTTGAGCAGTGCGTAAGTGAGATGGCACTGGCCGGTTTTACCGGCTCAGAAATCGGAAATAAATATCCAAAGGATCCGGTGGTGTTGAAAAAAGCCCTGGATCTGCGGGGAGTGCAGATCTGTAACTGCTGGTTTTCCACTTTTTTTACCACCGGGCCGGAAGAAGAAACTATCGAAGCCTTTAAAAAGCAATTGGATTTTCTCAGCCAGATGGGAGCCGGAGTGATTGGCTGTTCCGAGCAGGGCGGCAGCATCCAGGGACAGGCAGTGCCGATTTTTGGTGGTCAGAAGCCGGTCTTTACTGATGAAGAATGGGATAAATTGCTGACAGGGATGAATAAGCTGGGGGCCATCGCCAAAGAAAAAGGGATGAAGTGCAGTTTCCATCATCATATGGGAACAGGAGTACAGACACCGGCGGAAATTGACCGGTTCATGGATGGAACGAGTAAGGATGTCTATCTGCTGTTTGACTCCGGCCATATCTATTTTTCTGAAGGTACACAGGAAGCGGTGGATACTCTGATAGATAAATATATCGGACGGATTGCCCATGTTCATCTCAAGGATGTGCGCGAGGAAAAACGCCGGGAGGCTCTGGCTGGAAAGCTGTCCTTCCTTGATGCGGTCAAAAATGGCACCTTTACAGTTCCAGGTGATGGCAGCCTCTCCTTCGAGCATATCTTCAAGGTCTTAGCTGAAAATGACTACACCGGGTGGATGCTGGTGGAGGCAGAGCAGGATCCGGCCAAGGCCAATCCCCTGGAATATGCTATGAAAGCAAGAACGTTTATTCAGGAGAAGACGGGATTGTAGATTTGACTGGGGCGCTTTCACTTTAGCGAAAAAGGGTAAAACGAAAAGAAAAATAAAATATTTTATAATCCCCAAAGTATTTTTTGGTTGAAAGTGATTTAGTCGCACTATGCATTCGTTTGCATAAGTGCGGCTACTTTTTTGCCTCCTGATACCTACGGATTGCTCCGCACTTTGTGCTCCCGCAATCCTAAAAACATTGCTTTTTCATGCAAGCATGAAACGCATGACCTTTTGACCCTGTATCATACCATGTAATAAAAATCACCTGTGTACTGTATTTGAAAAACAGGGTATAAAGAATATTATATACAAAAAATATCATGCATTCTGAAGTATTTCTTTTGAAAAGTCAACTCTAAGATATGATCTTCCCCTATAACAAGGTAAAATAGCACAACAATACAAGATATAAGCAGTTAATATTATACAAAATATGTAAAAGGTATTGACAACCTCTGTCATAAATATTATCATTATAATATGATATACCGTATACGATATACGGTATATGGAATACAGAAAAGACGAAGGCGGCGAAATCTATCATTACAAAACGAGGTGGCATGTTATGAAAACAAGTGCATCAATATCGGTTCAGTTTAACAATATATTTGCTCCCTTTCCCGGAAAAGAATACCAGCAAGCCCTGAAGTGGGTAAAGGAAAGCGGCTTTGATGCAGCAGAGCTAATCATCAGTGACCCAGGTCTGCTGGATATCAGTTCTATCCAAAATGGGTTGGCATGGTACAGTTTGAAAGTGTCAACGATTTCAACGGGGCAGGCAGCAGGCATGGAAGGGCTGGCGATGACATCAATGTCAGAGCATATTCGGGCTCTGACACGTAGAAGGCTGGAGGCTGATGTCGATTTTGCCGTGGAATTTGGGAGAGCCAATGTAACAGTTGGATTGATCCGGGGAAAGGGGGGAGATTCTTCTCCTGAAATTGAACGGGAACTTTTGATTCGGGAATTATCTGCTATCGGAGAATATGCAGACAAAAAGGGAATTGTTATCAATCTGGAGCCGATTAACCGCTATGAAGCATCCCTCATCAACTCAACGGAGTCGGGGTGGGAGTTGCTTCGTGATATAGGCAGCCCCTCCAATATTGGACTTTTATATGATACGTTTCACTCTAATATTGAAGACAGGGATATGCAAGGAACAATACATAAGGTCGGAGAATCTATTTCACATGTGCATCTGGCAGATAGCAATCGCAGGCTTCCGGGCGAGGGGCATATTGATTTCAGGAGCATCACCAGAACTTTGCAGGAAATTGGATATGCTGGCTATGTATCATTGGAAGTCCTAAATTTGCCAAATGCGGCACATGTGATCCACAATGCAGGAAAACAGGTCAGAGAATTATTTTGAGAAAGAGGGATAAAAAATATGAAGGTTGATTTTAAGGTGACAGGAAAGACAGCTGTCATTACAGGAGCAGGCGGTATTATCTGTGGTGAGATGGCAAAGGAAATGGCGGCAAAAGGTATGCAAGTGGCTCTTCTGGATTTGTTTGAGGATAAAGCCCAGGCGGTAGCAGATGAGATTAATGAAAAAGGCGGGACAGCTATCGCCTGTGCCACTGATGTTTTAAAACGGGAGAGTCTGGAAGCGGCAAAGAAATTTGTCCTGGATCACTTTGAGTCAATAGATGTGCTGATTAATGGGGCAGGCGGAAACAAAAAGGGTGCAACCACAAGTTGTGAGCAGGATTTCTTTCATATTGCTATTGAAGATCTAAGATGGGTTTTTGATTTGAATGTAATGGGAGCTGTTTTGACGACGCAGGTATTCGGAGAAGTTTTCGCAGAGAAAAAAGCTGGGAATGTTATTAATATTGCTTCCATGGCATCCATGATTCCATTGACAAATACAATCGCATATTCCGGTGCAAAAGCAGCTGTTGCTAATTTTACACAGTGGATGGCAGTACATTTTAATCAAAATTACGGCCAAGAGATAAGGGTGAATGCGATTGCACCGGGATTCCTTCTAACGCAGCAAAATCAATTTCTGATGCAGAAAGAAGATGGAGCTCCCACGGAACGGGGACAGAAAGTACTGGATAAAACACCAATGGGACGTTACGGTGATCCAATTGAGATGGCCGGTCCGGTTATCTGGCTGTGCTCGGAAGCAGCATCATTTGTAAATGGAGCAGTAATCCCTATCGACGGAGGGTTCTCCGCATATTGGGGTGTTTAGGAGGAGAAAGGGAAAATGCGAAAAATTAAAATTCAGGATTTAAAAGATTTCTGTAAAGCAGCGCTTGTCAAAGAGGGACTTCGTGAAGACTATGCAAAAATCTGCGGGGAGGTGCTTGCAGAGACCGATGCACTTGGTACTAATTCCCATGGAACCAAGAATCTGTATGGTTACATAAAAAAAATTCGTGTGGGTGGCATTGACATCCATGCAGAACCGCAGATTGTCAAAGAAGGTCCGGGATTTGCAGTTATGAATGCAGAAAAATGTATTGGTATGGTACCTTCCGTCAAAGCAATGGAGGTGGCATGTGAGAAGGCAAAAAAAACAGGACTCGGACTTGTTACTGTAAAGAACAGTTGTCATTTTGGGGCAGCCGGTTACTATGCAAATATTGCGGCTCATAAAGGCATGATTGGATTGTCCATGAGTAATGTTGATCCAAATATGACAGTGCCGGGAGCAAAAGGCATGTTGATAGGCAATAATCCTTTTGCCTACGCGGCTCCTGCCAATACGACACCTACTGTTTTTTTGGATGTGGCAATGAGTAACGTAGCTTCTTTGAAGGTTGTACAGGCAAAGAAAGATAGAAAATCTATTCCGGATACATGGATTGTTGATAAAGATGGACTCCCGACGGCAGATCCCAGCAATTATCCTGATGAAGGAGCAATGCAGCCATTTGCCCGGCATAAAGGATATGGCTTTGCGGTTATGGTGGAACTACTGACGGGAATACTTTCCGGCGGATGTACAAGTATGGGAGGAGATATTGTAAGCTGGTGCTTTGAGCCAGAAAAACCGAACAATGTATGTCATGCTTTTATGGCAGTCGATGCAGAACAGTTCCTGGGAGAAGGCGTTCTGGCAGGACGCATGGAAGAGATGTCACGAGAATTGCGGCAGGCACCTAAGGCAAAAGGCTCTGAGCGGATTTACACACCGGGTGAAATTGAGTGGGAGAAATATAAGGTGGCATATGAAGAAGGATTTACAATACCGGAGGATGTTCTTATATCTTTGCAGGAACTTTCAGCAGATGTAAAAATACCATTAAAAACCTATTGAGAGAGGAAGAAATGAATAATCTAGAAAAAATGAGGGCGACAGGTATCGTTCCGGTGGTTGTACTTGAAGATGCATCAAATGCAATTCAGACTGCAAAAGCGCTGCTGGATGGGAGTTAAGATTATCAAATTTTTTCCGGCTAATGTGTACGGGGGACTTGCCGCAATGAAAAAACTGGCAGCACCTTTTACAGACATAAGATTTATTCCTACGGGCGGTATAAACCAGGGTAATCTTGAAAAATATGCAAAAGTCGGTTTTGTCTTCGCAGTGGGTGGAAGCTGGATGTGCAGTAGAAAGGAAATTGCAGAAAGAAAGTTCGGTGAAATCACGGAAAAGTGTAAGGTGGCGAGAGAAGCTTATCTTGGCTATGAGGTTGCCCATGTAGGCATCAATACATCTTGCGGTGCGGACAAACAATATCGATGCGGCAATTGCAGATTTGAATAAAAAAGGTTTTGAGACAGATATGAAAACCGTGAAATATAAAGGAGCAGATATAATTGCAGTGTATTTGAAGCAGGAGTTCGGCGGATTTGCAGTCCACCTGCTACAAAAATAAACCAAAAAAGGGAGGATAAAAGACATGAAATGTAAACAAGCGTTTTTGTATGGACCTCATGACCTGCGGGTTGAAGAGGTAGACCTCAGACCAATCACGGATGATGAAGTTCTGGTGAAGGTGTATGCCTGCGGCGTCTGTGGTTCCGATGTGGAGATGCTGGAAGGGAAGACGAAGGAAGGCCGTTATGATATCCAGCCTTTTGTGCCCGGGCATGAGTTTGCAGGAAAAGTTGTCGAAGTGGGCAGGAATGTGAAGACAATCAAAGTTGGACATAAGGTAACAAGCGAGTGTGTCGTAGCTTGTGGGATATGCCAGAACTGCAAAGATGGTCTAATGCCGTCAGCCTGCCTCAATTTCAAGGAAATCGGGTTCGGGCCGGATACTCCGGGAGGAATGGGTGAGTATCTGATCTGTGATGAGCACAACCTTCATAGGCTCCCGGATAACTGGGACTATGTGGATGGTGCGTGGGTTGAACCATTTTCCATAGGCTATTTCTCCATCTGGGGAAATGGAGGATACGTAGATGCATCCGATACGGCGCTGGTTTTCGGCTGCGGGCCAATAGGTATTTCCTCGTTGATTGTTGCTAAAACAGCAAATGCACGCACGATTATGGTAGACCCACTTCCGAACAGACGTGAAATCGCGAAGGAGTTCGGCGCTGATTATACATTGGATCCCACCTCACCTAATTTCTATCAGGAAGTGAAAGATATCTGTGGAGGCGGAGGCCCGTCCCTGATTCAGGAGTGTTCAGGCAATGATGCTGCCGTCAACGCTGTATTTCAGATTGCCGGACATAACTGCCGTGTGAGCTTCACGGGACATACGGCTGGCCATGAAATTCCTGTGGAAATCGGCCAGATTAATTGGAGAACGCTGCGCATCAAAGGCTCCGGGGGAACCGACCACTTTACACCGCGTACGATACGATTTATGAGCCAGATCCGCGATAAAGTAGATTTTAAGAAACTGACAACCGATTATTTTGACTTCAAAGATATCCACAAGGCATTTGATAAAGCTATGAATGATAAAAAGAATGTTATAAAAGTGATGCTGACTTTTGGCAATCAAAATGAATAAGGAGGCAATTCAAGTGAAAAAAAGACTTCTGGCATTAGCTCTTGCTTCTGCACTTATAACTGCAATGGCAGGCTGTGGGTCATCCTCTAAGAAAGAGATCCCAGATAATAGCTCGAACAGTAATTCTGAATCGTCATCGACGGCTTCTAAAGAAAAACAGACTATTGAATTCTGGATGCTGCCTCTGATAGATGAGGTAAAAATCAAAGAAATGGTGGACGAATTTAATGCTCAGAGTGAGACGACCCAGGTCAATTTGAATGTTCTGCCCTGGACAGACGGCCGTGATCAGATTAAGCAGGCTGTCGCAGCAGGATCCGGACCAGATGTATTTTATTTGTCTGCGGGTCTTGATTCAACCATGGTAGAGGCAGACCTGCTACTTCCTTTGGAACAGAATGGCTATACTGAAGAGGAAATAGACAGGTATGATTCTCTGATCGATGCAAGCATAGTTGAGGATCATCTTTATGCAGCTCCTATTAGTTATGAAGCTTACCTTATGTATTACCGCACAGATATAATGAAAGAATATGGATTTGATAAGTTGCCTGAAAGCTGGGATGAGGTCAAAACCATGGCTGCCGCCATCACCAAACAGTCAGGCGGAGACGTGATGGGTTTTCAGTTCAAAGGTGCAGATGATCAGCTAAATGCAATTAATTATAGTTGGGAAAATGTTTTTGCCGACTATGGCGGCGAATATCTTGATATGGAAACTATGACATCCACAGAAAACTCTGAGGCCGGGGTAAAGGCACTGGAATTTATGAAGAGCTTTTACAGTAAAGGCATCAGTGATTTCGGTACCAGCGCCAATACAGCTTTTCGCGAAGGGGCCCTGGCTATGTACTGCTTCACCAATGGGCCGCTTATCAGTGAAAAATTTGTGGGTGACAAAGATCTTGAAGGTAAATGGACGGTTGGCCCCATGCTCGGCTCCAGTGGATATGTTGGCGGTCATGCATTGTGTGCAAGTGCGGCAACAAAGTATCCGGAAAACTGTGTTGAGTTTATGAAGTGGTTCACATCTCCAGAGAAAGCGCCGGTATGGATGAGTGAAGTTTTTGGGATTCAGCCTTACAATGTCGACAAACTGACAGCTGAACAAAAGGCTGCAATTGATGAGATGTATCAGACCGAACCCGTCATTTGGGAAGCATTAAACGCATCGGCTAAGAAAGCCTCCGTGGAACTTTTCTCTCAGGCAAGGTACGGCTATACTGCACGTTGGGATGCACAAAAACGTTTAATCATTTCCGCCCTGAACGGCGAGATGGAAGTTGAAGATGTATTAAAGCAGATTGACCTTGAAGTTAACCAATCTATGTAATATTTCAATCATTAACTAAATAAAGCTGGCGTTTGTGAAAAGCGCTCATGTAGCGGTGGGCCCCATGAGTGCTTTTCGTGCAATTAATCTGATTTTGATTTTCGCCGGTACACGGGAAGCCCTTAAAGGGGTTCAGAAAAATCAGATAGAAAGGATTTAATGGGTTATGTCAATGGAACAAAAAAATCCCCGCACAGTGGCTTTAAAACCGAAAACCAGGAATACACTCCAGGCATATATGTTTTTTCTGCCCGCTGCTGCATTTTTAATTTTATTTATGATCTGGCCAATGATTAACTCGGCGTTTTACAGTGTATTCAAGTGGAATCTGGCAGGTAATAAAAGCTTTGTGGGGCTGGATAATTACAAATTTATGTTATTTCAGGACAGCAGTTTTCGCCGTGCGTTATTAAATACTATCATATACACCATATTCAATATGGGACTCACACTGGTGCTGTCCATGGTATGCGCTCTGCTTTTCCAAAAACAGAGCCGCATGAGTGTGGTTGGGCGCTGCCTCGTATTCATTCCCGTCGTTGTACCCATCACTGTGATGGGCATGGTATGGAAGATGATGTACGATCCACAATACGGTTTCATCAACCAGGTTCTGAGTATGCTGAATATTACAGGCCCTTCCTGGCTGTACGACTCTAATATAGCACTCCTGGCAGTGACCATATTCAATGTCTGGAAAGAGTATGGTCTGTACACACTCATACTGATCGGTGGACTTCAGAAAATTCCACAGGATTTATATGAAGTGGCAGATGTGGAGGGGGCCAACTCATGGCAGAAATTCTGGAAAATCACGCTGCCCATGCTAAAGCCAATCATGTATTTTGTAACGACAATCCTGCTTATTAATTCATTTAAGGCTTTCGATCATATCTGGGTAATGACGGGGGGCGGACCCGGAAATGCTACAACAACAGTGGTTACATATCTTTACGCCAAGGTACGCGACAATGTCGGCCTGGCTTCGGCCGCCTCGTTCTTCCTGTTTTTAATTGTGGCGTTATTTACCTTTATTAAGTCTGTGATAGGAAAAGGAGGTGAAGTGGATGAATAATAAAAAACTAAGGCTGCTGCCCGTGGTAAAGTTTATCATTGTACTGTGCACATGTCTATTTTCATTATTGCCCTTCTTTATTATGTTTAAGGGTTCTTTTGAGAGTTATAACAGCATTGTCTCACTTCAGTTTCATCTGCTGCCCAAAAATGCAAGTATGTACAATTACTTTGATTTGTTGGCCAATTATGAGTTTTTAAGATGGTTTTTTAATTCTGTATTTGTAGCTATTGCCGCTATAGCGATTAATATTGTCATTGATGTCCTGGCCGCCTACACATTGGCACGGATGGAATATCCGGGCAAAAAAGTCACCAACGCCATGGTTCTTTTTGCACAAATTATTCCAGTGCAGGCAATTGTGGTTCCGTTGTACCTCATGATGGTGAAATGGGGATGGCTTGATACATACAAGGGGTTGATATTGCCTGTGGCAGTTTCCCCTTTTATCATATTCTTTTTGAAGCAGAGTTTTATGCAGATACCCCGTGCGCTGGACGAGGCGGCGATGATTGACGGATGTGGACGTTTTGGTGTATTGACGCAAATCATCCTGCCCAATGCAAAGAGTGCCGTTGGCACCGGTGCTATACTAAAATTCATGTGGGTATGGGGAGATTATATATGGCCGTCCCTGGTCTCTAAAGTCAGCAGTATGAGAACACTGCCGGTAGGCATCGCCGGTTTTCAAAACGCCAGCGGCACGTATCCCTGGAATCTTGTGATGCCGGCTGCAGTGCTGGCTGCCCTGCCTATTATTTTACTTTTTATTTTTCTGCAAAAATATTTTGTGGCGGGGCTTACTGAGGGCGCCGTAAAAGGTTAAGTAAGTTTAAGTTGAAGGAGGTAGCTTATGTTAAAGTACTATGAAGAACCCTCAAAACAAATTCCAATTATACAAAAGGTTGAGGTTCTGGTGGTCGGTGCAGGACCAGCAGGCTTTGGAGCCGCACTGACAGCAGCACGTATGGGCAGAAAAGTTCTTGTTATTGAGCAGTCAGGCGCTGTGGGCGGTATTGCCACCAACGGTATTATGAGCCACTGGACCGGGCATCAGGATGGCGGCTGTTTTGTTGAGCTTCGGGAGCGCGCCAAGGATTGCGAATCCCCTCAGGTCATCAATCCGGAAAAGCTGAAGCTAGTCATGCTTGAGATGCTTTATGAAGCGGGGGCTCAGGTGCAACTGTACACTTTTTTCAGCGATGTCATCATGGAAGGAAATCATGTTGCCGGTGTTATTACAGAAAGCAAATCCGGTCGTGAGGCAATTTTATGCGATATTGTTATCGATTCTACAGGAGATGGCGATGTGGCAGCATACGCCGGCGTTCCCTTTGAAAAGGGCAGGAAAGAGGACAGCGGAATGCAGCCTATGACCATTATGTTCAAGCTTGGGGGCGTGGATATGGATCGGGCGCTGTTTTTCTGGGGCTTTGAGGATACGGTGCAGCTCCCAGAAGGAGATATACAGGCACTCGCCCGGAAGAAATTGCCTGCCCCGGCGGGCCACGTTCTTTTGTATCCATCGTCTCTGCCCGGCACGGTTACAGCCAATATGACAAACGTCATCGGTGTGGACGGCACGGATGTTCGGGAATTAAACCGTGCGGATTACGAGTGCCGGAAGCAGATTAATGAAATAGTGAAATTCCTGCGCAAATATGTGCCAGGTTATGAGGTCTGCTATGTATGCGATTCAGCCAACTCTATCGGTGTTCGTGAGACCCGGCGCTTTGCCGCAGAGTACCAGTTGCATGAGAACGATATTGCCGAAGCACGGAAGTTTGAGGACTGGGTTGTTACCAAATCCCGGTTTTTCTTCGATCTGCACAATGTCTTAGGGCCGGGGCTTGACAGTGATGGCGCATATAAGGCATTTAAACAGGAAAATTGTTATACCATACCCCTGAGGTGCTTCCTGCCCCAGAAGGTGGAGGGGCTTTTGCTCAATGGGCGCAACATCAGTGGTACACATAAGGCTCATTCCAGCTATCGTGTCATGCCTATTTGCGTTAATATGGGGCAGGCAATGGGTGTTGTAGCCAGCCTTAGCATAGAGGAGAAAACAGCCCCCAGAGCGTTGGATATCAAAGAAATCCAGAGTGTTCTGCGCTCGCAGAACGTCGATCTGTAAGGAGGAAAGTAGTATGTTCGATGTAAAAATAGAGCAGTCCGTCTGCAGCCCAAAGCTTGTTCGGGGGTTAGGGATCATTGCAAAAGCGGCGGCAAGAGCTTACGGCAGTGGAAACATTATAAGTATGAGTACGGCAGGTAAAATAGTATGTTCGGATAAAATGAAGAATGTAATAATTGGCGGATGCTTTGGGGATCCAGACGCGGAATGTGTCCGTCAACTGATTTCCCAAAAGGAGTTGCCTGAAGATGGCCTTAAAACCGCTGTACTGCTAGCCAATGAATGTCTGCAAATCGGGCAGACGGATGGTATAGATAAACAAGATTTTCTTGACGGAATAGACAGTTTTTTGAAAACAGGTGCAAAAAAGCTGCAGGAGATTGCAAAAGCTAACAGTGAAAGTCTTCCTGGCGGCGGACTATATCTGTTAAACATATGTAGACCGGTAATACAGGATATGCAAAGCACTAGTGAGTGTACAACATATAGAAAGTTTGTATGTGCGCTGGAAATCCCCTTTCTGGTATTGGCGAAAAATGCAGGAAAGCAGGCTCATGAAGCTTTTGCCTGTGTTAAAGCGGCAGCACCCACGCAATTTTACAGTCTGAAGCAATTCGGACTCAAAGATGGCCATATTCCGCTCACAGAACATCGGGATCTATGGCATATGGGTATTGAATTGCAGACAGGTAAAATTGTAGACGTGATGGAGATAGGAATAACAGTGCCTCTAAACACTGCCCTCTCTGTGCTGGAAACAGTGCGGGTTATTCTTGCAGTCCTTTGTGCCGTCCGATCCATATTGTAACGGAGAGAACGAAGATAGAACTGCGATTCGTACCAGTACAACAAAGAGAAGCATGAAGGTAATTATTGATACGTGGATGAAAGAGAACTTATAGAAGAGATTGGCAAAAAGAATAAGATGATATAATCTTAAAAAAGTTAGGGGGCAAAATGATATGTTAAAAATAGGAATAATTGGCTGCGGAGCCATAGGGAGAGAACATATAAATCGGCTGACCCGTCTGATTCCAGATGCGGAGGTAGTTGGCTGTACGGACTATTATTTGGAAACTGCAAAGAAAACAGCGGTGCAGTATGGGATACGAACAGTGTATAAAACAGGTGAAGATTTAATTGCTGATTCAGAGGTGGAGGCAGTAATGATAACATCCTCCGATCCATCACATGCAACGTATGTTTTGGAAGCGGTTCGCTTGGGAAAACAAGTGTTTTGTGAAAAGCCGCTTGCACAAACCACAGCTGACTGTGAGAAAATTATAGCCGAAGAGGTACGGCATAATAAGCCCCTGGTACAGGTGGGATTTATGCGCAGATACGATCCGGGCTATATGGAAATGAAGCGCATCATTGATTCTGGCAGCCTAGGTGCGCCATTAATGATTCATGCATGTCATCGCAATGTTTTTCAACCAGAAGGGTTTCAGACAGAGATGGGTATTACTAATGTAGCTATCCATGAATTAGATATCTGCCGCTGGCTATTAAGGGATGAGTATAAGAATGCCCAGGTACTTAAGGTACGCCAGTCATCACGGTCTACAAAAGGATATGATAACCCGCAGATTGTCCTGTTAGAAACTGAAAATGGTTCAAGGATTGATATAGAGTTACAGGTGGCTGATGGGTATGGTTACGATATTCAATGCCAGGTTGTATGTGAAAAGGGTACGTTAAATTTGCCGGATCCTAATTCGGTAATTAAACGTGCAGATGCTACATGTTCGGTACAGTTATTAACCGATTGGGCCGACCGTTTTACCACTGCCTACGATATTGAACTGCAGGATTGGGTAAACTGTGCAGGCGAAGGTCGGCCAACGGGCCCCACTTCATGGGATGGATATGTGGCTTGTGCGGCGGCTGATGCTTTAAATCGTTCTCGTGGGACAGGAAAATTTTTAGCGGTGGAAATGATCGAAAAACCAGCTTTATATAGTTAAAGTGTTGTTAGTTCATAAACGGGTTTGCTCAAATAAGAGTGTGGATTCTCGCACACCAAGTCTTGGCCGTAGGTATACTTTATTCTTGGGATGGATATATTGCGGCGGCAGTACCACATCTTCGCAGAGCGTACCTGCTGTCTTCTAGTTGAATGTATTAAGTCTAAAAGGAGGAGATAAAATGGGTGAGACAAGATCAGGTACTGATGTGCCACTCCTGGAAATGCGGGGTATTACCAAGGTTTTCCCCGGTGTGGTGGCATTAGACAATGTAAATCTCACAGTAAAGCAGGGAGAAGTACACTTACTGCTCGGTGAAAACGGAGCTGGAAAATCTACACTGATTAAGACTATTATCGGCATCAATAAACCGGAGGGAGGAGAGATATTCTGGCTTGGTCAGCTGATGAAAATACATAGTCTGAAGGACGCCTATGAACTGGGGATTTCGGTTATTTATCAGGAACTCAGTAACATTCCGTGTCTGAGTATAGTAGAAAACATGTATTTGGGATTTGAAAAACGTAAGAATGGCCTAATCGACTGGAAGAAACAGCGGGTTTGTGCTCGAAAAGCGTTAGATCGGGTCGGTCTGTCGGATATCGATGTAGATACACCGATGGAAAAGCTGGGTATGGGTCAGCGTCAATTGGTTGAAATAGCCATGGCAATTGACCGAAAGGCGAAATTGATCATCATGGATGAGCCGACCTCTTCACTCGGCCGCAGTGAAATTGATTTCCTTATGGAGCTGATGCTTGAACTGAACCGCGAGGGGGTCTCAATTTTGTTTATTACTCATAAACTTGATGAAGCTAAACGGGTAGGAACTCGTGTTACAGTGTTGCGAAATGGGAAGAACTCCGGTGCCACAATGTCAGTGAAGGATGTTACAGAAGAAGATATTATTCAGATGATGGTAGGCCGAACTCTGGAAGAAAAATACCCAAAGCGGAAAAATGTGAGAATTGGCAAAGAAATATTACGCTGCCAAGGATTATGCGCTGATAAATTTGATGAAATTTCTTTTGCAGTAAAAGAAGGGGAGATGCTGGGAATATTTGGTCTTATTGGAGCTGGTCGGACGGAATTAGTGCGTGCAATCTTCGGGGCGGATCCGCTGGCTACCGGGAACTTGATATTTAATGGTGAAGAAATTGAGGTAAAGCGTCCACGTGATGCAATCAGGCAAGGAGTAGTGCTAATAACAGAAAATCGAAAAGAAGAAGGACTGATTTTAATTCACAATGTAATTGAAAACGGTACCATTGTGCCATTGGAAAAGTTTCAAAATAAACTGGGGTTTATTGATAATAAGAAGCGCCTTGCAGCAATTGAGGAGTACGGGCAGGAGTTAAACCTCAGACCTATGCAACCAGAAAAATTAGCCATGAATTTCTCTGGTGGAAATCAGCAAAAAATTGTCATTATGAAGTGGTTGATTTCTGGAGCTAAGGTTTTTATCTTTGACGAGCCAACTAAGGGGGTTGATGTTGGCGCAAAAGTGGAGATTTACAATATTATGAATCGGCTTTTAGAGAATGGTGCATCGATTATTATGGTTTCATCAGAAATAGATGAGATACTCGGTATGAGTGATAGGGTTATGGTTATGTATGAAGGAAAGCAGACAGGCATTGTGAAAAATGATGGCTCGATAGGAGAGGAAGAAATCCTGACTTTAGCAACAGGAGGGACACTTTAGATGGATAAAGAAAATAGTATCGGGAAAAAATTAAAGGAAATTATGGGAAAAGCGGGTCCTGTCATTGCGGTGATTATATTGTGCATTTTTCTAACGATTAGAACAGACAGATTTCTAACAATAAATAATATTATGAATATTGCACGTCAGACTTCGATGAGCGGTTTCCTGGCACTGGGGATGATGGTCTGTATATTAACGGCCGGAATCGATCTTTCGGTTGGGTTCACCATGACCCTGTCCACTATTGTAATGGCGAAATGTGCTGTAGAAATAGGTCTTACACCACTACTTTGCATGGTAATATGTGTTGTCACGGGAGCACTGCTTGGCTTGATTAATGGGTTGCTTCTGACCAAATGTAAACTTCCTCATCCATTTATTTCTACTATGGGTACACAGAACATTTACAAGGGAATCGGTTTGGTACTTACCGGTGCAACACCAATTGCTGGGATGCCAATGATCATTTCATGGGCTGGCTCAGCAGCAGTTGGGAAGAGCACGGGAACAATTCTGGATAAGATTCCGGTGAGTTTTATTTTGATGCTCATCATGTATTTTATTTTTAGCATTTTTCTAAATTATACCAGGTTGGGCCGCCATATTTATGCTGTTGGTGGAAGTATAACAACTGCTGAACTTTCCGGCATAAATGTAGACTTTGTACGAACAAGTGTGTATGTTATTTCTGGAATTATGGCAGCGTTAGGCGGAATTATCGCAGTTGGTCGTAGTGATTCTGCGTATCCTCTTTCCGGTTTACTGTTGGAGAACGATGCAATTGCTGCGGTTATTATCGGTGGAACCAGTTTTTTTGGAGGCAAAGGAAATGTTTTGGGTACTTTTTTCGGAGTGCTTCTGATTTCCGTGCTGCGTAATGGACTAAATCTGCTTAAAGTCAGTTCAGATATGCAGACAATTTTCCTTGGTGTGATTATCATTATCGCCGTGTTTATCGATGTAGTACGTAATGGTGGTTTTAAACGGGTAAAGCGGATGAAAAAAGATGAGGAGAAGTAGGCAGCAATCGTATGGCCTCGAAAATATTTCGCTTAGAGAGTGTTTTAATAGTGGTATTAAAGATAAAAAAATGACAAGGAGGAGAAGTATGAAAAAGAATTTGAGGAAGTGGAGTGCACTGGCATTATGTCTGATGCTCATTATGTTGGTAATGGCTGGCTGCGGAGGTGGCAAAGAGACAGAGACATCGAAAGAATCCGAAGGTAAGATCGGAAGTGATTATGAAATCACTGTTATATGCATGGCACTGAACAGCGACTATTGGCATATGGTTGAAGCTGGGGCGAAACTTGCCGGGGAGGAGCTGGGAATATCCGTCGATGTGATTGGGCCAAACGCAGAATCCGATTCGGCAGCTCAGATCAATATGGTAGAAGATGCCTGCAACAGTGGTTCAGATGCCATTGTGCTGGCGCCGAATGAGCCAACATCATTGGTTTCTGCGGCTAAGACCGTAAAAAGCAACGATATTCCACTGGTGGTAATTGATGCTATGTTGGATACTGACGATGAATCACTGTATAGCTGTTTTATTGGCACGGGGAATGAAGAAGCCGGCGCAGAAGGCGGTAAGTTTATCGCATCGCAGCTGCAGGAAGGAGACAAAGTGGCTATTATCAGAGGCTTAAATGGTCAGGTTCACCATGACCAGCGGACCGATGGAGCGCAAGCGGCAATGGAAGAAGCAGGACTTAAGGTGGTATCTGTGCAGCCCGCTGATTCTGACCGCGGAAAAGCTGTTAACGTAGCCGAAAATATGTTGCAGTCAGATGGCGATATAAAAGCGTTTTATGCAACCAACGATGATATGGCACTGGGGGCACTGCAGGCAGTCAAATCATTAGGCCTTACCGATGTTGTAATTGTAGGCTTTGACGGAACTTTTAATGCGATGGACTCGATTGAAGATGGCGAGTTGACGGCTTCTATTGCTCAACAGCCAATCGAAGAAGGATACCAGGGTGTCGTGAATGCAGTTAATATTCTAAATGGCGAGACGGTTGAAAAGCATCAGACATTAGAGGCGGTGGTGTTAACTAAAGAGAACGTAACTGATTTCCGGGTCAATGTTGAAGATCTGATTGAGAAATCGGGAGTTAAGCTTAATTAGAACTGCGCTTACACTGGATAAGCAGGGCTGCCGCAACCGCGGCGGTCCTGTCTTAGTTTTCCAAAGAACTGGGCTATTGAAGGATAAATTTTAAAATTATTGGAAAGACCCATCAGTTGTTTCCGAAAATGTTTTTTCAGTTGTATCGGAGGACAATTGCTGAATTGCATCCTCTCTACTGTACTCAATGTGGGATTTTATCGCACTGATTGTCAGTCCCAGATTCATATCCTTGATTCCTTCATAAATTTTTTTGTGGTACTCGTTTGCCTGTTGCATTTTTTGCTCGTTTTGTGAAGTTAATTTCCTGAAAAATTTAGTCTGACTGCATAAGTCAGCATAATATCCAATGAGTCTCGAATTGCCTGTCATAGCTATGATACTTGCGTGAAAATCCTCATCTGATTGCACAAAAGTTGAAGATTTATTGGTTGGAAACAGAGAACTTTCATAACTTTTTGTAATATGTTCCAGTGCTTCTGGGTGAGTTGGAAGTATCTCTGTAATAAGCTTTGTCACACCCGCAATATCGAGTATCTGGCGTATCTCAAAGATTTCTTCAATATCTTTTACCGTTGGCTCAAAAACAAAAAATCCCTTTGTAGGTGAAGGAGTTACTAGTCCATCATCTGCCAGCTTACGTATTGCATCACGCAAAGGCGTACGGCTGATACCATATTCTTTTGCCAGCGTTGAACTGACCAGCCGGGTTCCCGGTGAAATTTCCTTGTTTAATATTTTGGTGCGGAGCAGCTCGTAGGCCTGCTCTGTTAAATTGTTTACAACTAATTTTTCTTTCATTATTGCTTCCTCTCTATAAAAATGAATATCGTACACAGTATTCCATAATCATAATACAAAGAATACCGTATACAAAAATTATTATATATTTTGACATATTTCTTCTGGAAAGTCAACATTAAGTCATAAGCAGTTTATTAATATAGAAAATTAGCACAATAATTAAAACATAAAATAGTCAATATTGTACAAAATATGCAAAGCATATTGACAATACCCATTATAAATATTATTATTAAATTACGATATACCGTATACGATATACCGTATATGAAATACAGAAGTGAGAACAACCTTTAAATTTGCAGGATCCGGCATTGAAATATATATGATTACAGTGTATTTGAAGCAGGAATTTGGTGGGTTCACAAGCTGCCGCCAACTGCTGCAAAAATAAAACAAAATGAAAAGGAGAAAGCAAAATGGCACAAAAAGTAAAATGGTTAGCAACAGATGATCCGGCGATTATGTTCGAGGATTCTCCAGTTGGAAGAATGAAGAAGGAGCTGTGGGATGCCTCCGATGAGGAAATTGATAAAATCCTTTTGGACTATGGTATCCCAAGTCTATCTGAACTTGGAAAGGCAGGGAGCTACATACAGACGACACCTCGAAGTAAACAAATTGAAAAAAGAAGAAAGAATGATATCGTTTTTGTTCCCATTGGGTGTACAGAGAATCATGGTAAACATGCTAATTCAGGTCTGGACACCTTTATGGTCACACAAATTCTGGAGGGCGTGAGAAGATATACAGCGAAAATAGGAGATGAGTGTAGTTTGGCGTTTCCGCCGCTGTTGTATGGAGGCCACCCATATCATCACATTGGCATGCCGGGAACAGTTATTCTGCCCGAAGAAGTAGTTAAAGAAACACTGATTTACACTATGCTGGGCTTATGGGATGATGGTTACCGCAAAATTATTTTTATAAACAATCATGGTCACTGCTGGATGCTTGAGGCTGCAATCCATGAGTTCTGCAAGCGTTATCAGCTGCCTGGAATTTTCCGTACCGTTGAGTGGCACAGAAGTGTAAGAGAATTTTTCACGCCGACAGATACAAATGGAAATGACTTCGACACACCATTTATCCATGCGGACGAGGCAGAAACAGCTGTTGGAATGCTGCTGTTTAACGATATGCTGGACATGAGCGCGGCAGAAGAAGCATGGCCTACATCCTATCTATTTGAAGGACAGTTTGACACCTCCATTGACTGCTACAGACGTCCCTCATCATGGAGTCTTGGCGAAGGCCATTCAGCTATTGAGCGAAACGGAACACCGGAGGGTGTGGTCGGCAATCCAAAGTTGGCAACGGCACAGAAAGCAAAAAGGCCCATTGCGGCAATTCTGAAATATCTTACCTTGATTCATGATGAAATTCATGAAAAATATCCGTCAGGCAAAGTACCGCCAATTGAAATGACAACGCTTCGCACAGAAGCAGAATTGGCACCATTCCTCAAAGAACCACTCAGCGAAGGCTGGAAATCTGTACATGAGCTGCCGCGTCAGGGGATTTTTGAATGTTTATAGATGGGGATAAAAGAAATGAAATGTAAAGAACCATGTGATCCGAAGCAGAACCT
>ENA-UOOI01000830-UOOI01000830.1-fermentation-metagenome-genome-assembly--contig:-NODE-830-length-36905-cov-18.918779_pt1 | contig 36905 bp, 36 predicted proteins | sample MGYA00245779_ERZ724027 | MGnify/ENA primary metagenome ERZ724027 (study PRJEB28704, sample SAMN03018318) | fermentation metagenome | biome: anthropogenic terrestrial biome; feature: soil; material...
ATCCATATTATTCTAAATGAAAATCTCCATCATACTTGAACTACGCCAAAAAATTAGCATCTAAAATGCACTATAAAGTTGCGGGCACAATGGAATTTATAAGAGATCAAAATGGAGAGTTTTATTTTATCGAAGTAAATGCAAGGCTTCAGGTAGAACATCCTGTTAGTGAGTTTGTAACTGGCCTTGATATAGTGGAAAACCAAATTAGAATTGCATATGGAGAAAAAATAAGTTTTGTCCAAGAGAATATAGTACTTAAGGGTCATTCTGTTGAATGTAGAGTATATGCAGAAGACCCTGTAAAATTTATACCTTCTCCAGGGACAGTTGAAGATATAAGTTTTCCAGATATAGATTCTGAGTATTTGAGAATTGAACATGCACTTGAAAAAGGAAGTGTGGTACCTCCCTATTATGATCCAATGCTAGCTAAAGTAATTTCATGGGGGAAAATAGAGATGAGGCCATTAAAATATTAGTACAAGCTCTATATGATTTCAAAATTCAAGGCATTAAAACAAATATATCTATAAATTTAAATATATTAAAAAATCAAAAGTATAAATGCAGCATATCAAGCCCCATGGAATACTATATCGTATGGTTTCTGAATACGAGAAATATGTGGATTGTTTTTTAGATACAGTTAAAGAATATAATCCAGAACTCTACATTGTACTTCCTGGAAACACTATTGCCTTTGAAAAGGGAAAGCAGAAAAAGCTTAAAATGATTTCGGAAATACTTATTGATTTGGACTATGATGATTCAGGTAACTGGGTACTTGAAAGAACCAAAAAAGCTCGTTCTCCTAAAGAAGTTGCAGAAAGGGCACTTCTGGTAGCTAAGGATAAGAAAATTGAAACGGTAACAGGTAAATTTATAAAGGCTGATGGAATTACATTTTAATGGCCTTAGTGTGAGCATTAATTGGTAATGCATTAGGACCTATTTTGGGATATTTAAGTATACTTCTTACAATACCAGCTAAAGATAAAGAATAATTAGAATGATTATTTATATAACCCAGTGATTTATAAATTACTGGGTTAAATGTTATCTTCACTTACTTGAATAATAAATAGGATATATTTATACAAAATTTTAAAAAACACTTTCAAGGAGAAGGAAATCTTTTGTAGAATAATTTAATAAGGGGAGAGTGATATGTATGTCAAATCATTTAGAAGGAAAAGTTAACACATTTGATGGTGTGGGACTATTTTATACAAAAGATGTAGTGGATTCTGCGAAAGCTGTGGTTATAATAGTGCATGGACTATGTGAACATTCAGGGAGATATGAATATTTTACAAAAAAGTTAAATGAGTTTAAGTATACTGTTTATAGATTTGATAATAGAGGGCATGGAAAATCGGGAGGAGAGAGGGGATATGTAGAGGATTTCCAGTATTTTTTTCAGGATGCCGATAAATTAGTAAACATGGCTAAAGAAGATAATAAAGATATACCTATTTTTATGTTTGGCCATAGTATGGGAGGATTTATTACTGCAGGTTATGGAATAAGATATAAGAATAAATTAAAGGGACAAATATTATCTGGAGCTGCAATTTTAGAACCTCCAGCTTTTAAGGGTTTAAAAAAGGATAATTATTTTGAAAAAAATCCGAGGGAAAAATCTCCTAATATGTTAGCTAAACTCATGTGTAGAGATAAAGCAGTGATTGAAAATTATAATAATGATCCTCTTGTACTAAGGGAAACTAATATAAAGCTTCTGGGAGAATCTTTTATAAAGGGAGCTGAATGGATTGGAGAAAATGTAAAAGGTTATGAGTATCCTTGTCTTATTCTTCATGGGGAAAAGGATAGAATAGTTAAAAATGAGGAATCCAAGTGGTTTTTTAACAATATAAGTTCAAAAGATAAGTCCATGAAAATATATCCTGAATGTTACCATGAAATATTAAGTGAAAAAGATCAAAAAGAGAATGTCATAGAAGATATACATAAATGGATAGAAGAAAGAATTTAAAAGAATTATTAGGTGGGTTTGAAATGATATTTTTACAAGTTTACAGCTTAAATGCACTTTGCATTAGGTTGGATTTTTTTATATAATGGAACTTAATCAATAATAGAAGGAAGGCGTATTATGGCAGATATAAAGTATGATATAAAAGAAACTATAGGAATTATTTCAGAATCACCAAAGGGATGGAAAAAAGAACTGAATCTAATAAGTTGGAATAATAATGCTGCTAAATTTGATATTAGAGACTGGTCACCGGAACATACAAAAATGGGTAAAGGTATTACTTTAACTAATGAAGAATTAAAGAAACTGAAGAATATATTAAATGAAGTGAAACTGTAGATAATATGAATTTACTTAAAAATTTAGGAGGAAACACCATGAATAAGTTACAGCAGATATTGGAGTATAATAGTTGTTTTGTAGAAAATAAAGAGTATAATAAATATACTACATCTAAAAAACCGGATAAAAAATTAGTGATTTTATCATGCATGGATACTAGATTGACGGAACTTCTTCCAAAAGCACTGAACTTTAAGAATGGAGATGTAAAGCTTATTAAAAATGCCGGTGCTTCTGTAATGCATCCCTTTGGCAGCATAATGAGAAGCATTGTAGTTGCTGTATATGAATTTCAGGCAGATGAAGTTCTCGTAATTGGTCATCATGATTGCGGTATGAGTAATTTGAATTCAGATAAAATTTTAGAACAGGCTATAAAACGGGGAATTGCTAGTGATGTTATAATGACTTTATCTGATGCGGGTATTGATATAAAAAGATGGCTGCAGGGGTTTAATTCTGTAGAAGAATCTGTAAAGGAAAGTGTAAATTTAATAAAAAAGCATCCTTTGATTCCAGAAGATATAAAAATTCATGGTTTAATAATGGATCCGGAGACGGGAAAGTTAGAAGTTGTAGTTAATGGATATTAAAAAATATAGAAATATATGATTGGTTAATTGAATGTTTTTTTAGCATATGTTAAATAATTTATTGTGTTTAAAAATATTTTCCCAATAAATTTTTATTATACATAATTGTAATAAATTTGAATATATAAATAATATCAAATATTATAATAAAAAAATATTGGGGAGATGAGGATTTTTATGCAGAATACTATATTGTTAAGTAAAATATCAAGAGGGCTGGATGAATGTTGTAAAAAAGAAAGAATTTCAAAGGTAAATAGTATGTCGGTTATTGTAAATAAACACAGTTGTATTAATTCTAATAATTTATTTGAATATCTTAAAAATTATAATGAAAATTTAATAGATATTTGTACGGAAATAAAAATTGAAATTGGAGATTTGCCAGATGAAACGGCTATTATTAGAAATATAGAAGGAGATTTAATTAAAGAATAGTTAAGCTTTCTTGTATTTAATTTGAAATGAATTTTTTTAATGTGAAAGATTCCTGTTAATATTATCATGGGAATCTTTTCCTTTAAAATGTATTGGAAATGAATGGCTATTTTAATCAAGTTAAAGACTTAAAAATATAAATAATTACCTTAAAAATTATATTGATATTAATCAATCATAAATGTTATAATATAAGAAATTATGACTATAATTGTTATTTAATAGCACTTATTTATGACTATAATTTTATTTGAAGTTAGTCTTTTTAGGCATTTTTATTGTTAAAACATATAAAATAATGGTATTTAGTAAGGGCATATGAAAAACGATTATGAAAAAACTAGGTTATAGAAGGGAAGATACTATGGAAATTGTAGATAGGCGCAATAAGATTGTCGCAAGGATGGCAATTTTTATTTGCGCTTTACTTATTGTATATTTAGTTGGGTCAGTGTATTTTATGAAGCACTTATATTTTGGTTCTAAGATTAATGGTAGGGATGTATCAGGTAAAACAGTAGAACAAGTCAAGAAACAGATGGCAGCGGATTTGAATACATATACCTTGAATATTAAGGAGAAAAATGGTAAAAAGGAACAAATTAGAGCAAAGGATATTGATTTGAAATATAAGTCATATGAACAATTTCAAAATTTTAAAGATAAACAAAATCCTTTCAAGTGGGTAGTGGCATTTTTCAGTACAGAGAATTCTAATATGACAGCAGATATTTCATACGACAAAGAGCAGTTAACAAAACAGGTGGACAACTTATCTTGCCTTACAGGCAGCAATATAATTGAGCCTAAAGAGCCTAGCTTTAAGTATGCAGGTAATTCCTTTGTTATTGTAGAGCGAGTAAATGGTAATAAAGTAGACAAAGATCTTTTATTAAAATGTACAAAAGACGCCGTAGCCAAAATGGAATCAACAATAGACTTAGAAGCTGCTAATTGTTATATAACTCCAAAATATACTTCAAAATCTAAGGAGGTTATAAAAGCCAGGGATATGCTGAACAAATATGTAGCTTCAAAGGTCACTTATACTTTTGGAGATAGTAAAGAAGTTTTAGATGGATCCACAATTAATAAATGGTTTGTAGTAGATGACAATTTTAATATTACACTTGATGAAGAAAAGGTAGATGAGTATATAGAATCACTTGCCAATACTTATGATACTGTTGGTATAACAAGAAACTTTCGTACATCATCGGGAAATACTTTAAATGTCAGTGGCGGAAGCTATGGTTGGCAAATTAATGTACACAAAGAAGTACAGGATTTAATTGCAGCAATAAAACAAGGACAAACTATAACGAAAGAACCAGCATATACCCAAACAGCAGTTTCTCACGGCAGTAATGATATTGGAAATACATATGTAGAGATAGATATGGGAAGTCAGCATATGTGGTTCTATAAAAATGGTTCCTTGATAGTAGAGGGGGATGTTGTTACAGGTAATGTAAGTTTAAATACTGCAACACCTGGAGGAATTTATAAATTAGAGTATAAGGAAAAAAATGCTACTTTAAAAGGGCAGGATTATAACTCACCTGTTAGTTTCTGGATGCCGTTTAATGGAGGCATTGGAATTCATGATGCAAGTTGGAGAACTTCCTTTGGAGGGCAAATTTACAAGACAAATGGTTCTCATGGTTGTGTAAATTCACCCTATGGTTTAGCACAGACCATATTTCGTAATATTGAAGTAGGTACTCCTATTGTATGTTATTATTAGATGTTTTTTAGAATATAAAAGATTCCCTGATTTACACCATGGGAATCTTTTTATTGTAATAATATTTCTATTCTGGATGATTTGATTTAATGTGGGATATTGTATTGGTTCTTAAAGAGGCATTAAAATAAATACCTGCCAATTGTTTAAAATCCGGTCTTGTAACAGAATCTAATAGATATGCTGAATGTGTTGCACCTATAATACGACGTTTATTTAATGCTGTTATTATTTCGTCGGCAGTTCTTATGCCTATTCCGTGGCCATAATATTTCCCATTTCCCAGTACAATTACATTTTCACCCTGCCACTCCGGAGTTAAGGGATTTACTTCAGGATTTTTAAAGTATCTGCAATCTCCTGGTAGATAGTCCTTAACTTCAGCAAAAACATTTAAGGAAAGATTTTGATCTGTATTTTGCCAATCCATTAAATATATATTTTTAAAAGTAGAATCAAAAATTTTTTCATGGAAGGAATCAAGACATCCTTTATAGTATACTATGACTATTGCCGTAGCACATTCTGTGCCATATTTGCTGCTGTTTTTATAAATATCGTCAATAGCAGCAGAAGCCCTTACTCTTTCCTTTAATAGAAAGCCACCTTGTCTTGTTCTTTCCCAGTACTCAGGATTGCATATGGACTTACGAAAAGTGCGAAAACGAAATTTGCTCATACTTAATTTTATGGATGCATCTACAATATTTTTTCTTAAACCTAGTTCGAATTTCAATTCCTCTATGGAATTATAATGATAAGTTTGGCTGCTGGAGGAAAGCTCATTGAGAATATATCTTTCTATACTGTTATGGCTATATTTGGATATTATTGAATTTACATCAAAATTATTGTCTGAAATTTTAATCATTAAAATACTCCTATTCTAGCAATTTTTATTTGTTTTTCAAGAGAGTATTCACACCATATATGCCATAAATATATGTTTTTACAATGTATTTTGAAGGAAAAATTTGCAAGCAGCACCTTGGTATTATAATTCAGTTTTTTGAACTGGTTCAATAGATTAGATTCTTTTTCTGATGGGGAACATAAGGTTTTCCCTGTATTAGGGGAGATACTTTTACATAAATACTTACCTTCAAGAACTATTTTATAAGGTTTTGGATTTGTGGTTTGGTGAAAACTTTCACCAGTATATTCTAGAAATGCACTATTTTCTTTCATCCAATTTAAAAAGAGAGTGTATTTCTTTTCCTTGCTGGCAACTTTATCTATTCCGGGTATAAAGTTCAACAATTTAGATGCTATTTTAACATCTTCTATACTAGAAGATAGAAGACGTTCTCCAATAATATTCAAACTTTTTGGATTGGCACATTCAAAGAACCCCCATACCAGATCATGTATGAAAAATCCTTTTTTATATCTATGAAAAATCATGTTCGCCATAATAGGCAGAAGAGAAGTATCTCTATAAACTTTTGTTAGAAGTATGGAGGTAATGTCTAAAACTTCATCGTATTCATCACTTATGCCATCATCGTAAAATCCAGTTTCAAGTATCCATTTAAGAACTGAATGGATTATTTCTATATAATCAAAGGATATTTGTTCTGAGGCTAAATCATATTTTTTATCTGTTAGTATTTCTTTTATAATTAAAAGTGCTGCTTTATTTTTTCCTGTTAAACTGTTAAATAGGTTATTTTGTTGAAGTATTTCTTTAAGAATAAATAAAATATTAAATCCTAAATGTTTATCATTGATAAATTCTAGTGATTTTTTAAAATTTTTTTTAGATAATTGAAAGAAAAAATTTTTCAATTCCTCTATTCCCTTGTCAATCCTAATTTTATCTAAAAAACTTAAGGCATTTGGATCTAAATTATACATGGATTTGTATATCTCCTTAATATATCTATCCATACATATTTATTTTTATAGATATAATTTATACTAGAATTTGATGAATTTTTTTAAGATTATTTTAGTAATCCTAAAAACATATTTTCATGCTCTTTTTCCTCTTTTATAATAATGGATATTACTTTATAAATCCTGTTATTTATATCATTTATGTTTTGTAGTAATCTACCTTGAATGTTTAAAAGTAGTGCCACATTATTTCTTTCAAACTCTATGGCAAATTCAACTAGGCTCCTTGGAGTATTTACTTTAGGTATTTTTATATTTTTTTTAAATTCAAATAAAAGTCCTGAAATTTTATCGTAAAAGTAAAAATCTATAGAATCATCTAGTTTACCCTTTAGGCTCTGTGACAAATTTTCATAGTATTCAATGTGCTTCTGTTCTTGTTTTGCAATGGTTTTAGCCAGTATACTTATTTTTGGGGATTCATTTTTAAAGTTTCTTTCTATTTTTGAGTATAGTTTTAAGGAAATATTTTCAATATCAATAAGGCTTTGAATCAGATCAAATATTTTATAGGACATATTATTCAACTCCTGTTAAGTGATTTTAATATATTAGTGCAATTTTATATTTTAGAGAATTATTTTTAGGATTTTTAATAGTAACTTCTTCACTTTCTTGTAGATGTAAATTATATCATATATTATGGAAATTAAATACGAAATTGTTTTCTTTAGTTTGGACAAAATCTAGAAAAAGTATTAAAAACTAAATTATAATAATAAAAAGGAGGTAATATGAAATGAAACTATCTACTCATAATGAAATAATTAGCAGATCTTTTAATAGATGTATTAAATACCATGTTGAAAAGGGTATATCAAAGCCTAAAAGAATATTTAAGAGAAAAGAATTAGAGAAAATAACAAATAAAAATAGTGAAGTCATAAAAATAGCCAGACCATTTATGGAGATACTTTATGATTTTTTAAACAAGTCAGGTTTTTCATTGTATCTTGGAGATAAAAACGGAGTTGTATTAACCATTATAGGAGATAAGGATATAGTAACAGAACAAGGAAATGCTGGAATAGTAGAAGGTGCTGATATGAGTGAGAAAAGTGCAGGTACAAATGCAATGGGAATTGCTATTTTTGAAGATTTATCAGTTCAAATTTCAGGTGAAGAACATTTTATAGATATTTTTCAGGGATATACCTGTTGTGCTTCTGTTATACATAATGAACAAGGAGATATAATAGGGTGTTTGAATCTAACTGGAAAATGTCAGTTGGCTCATCCCCATACATTAGGATTAGTTGTATCTGCGGTAAAATTTATTGAAAATGACTTAAAATTAAATAAATCTCAAAATGAATTATTTAAAGCATATCAATATCTAAATGGAATTATGAACTCTATAGATTTTGGAATTTTTGCTGTAGATAATAATGGAATGGTTAAAGCTATAAATGATAGTGCTTGTAGTATGCTTGGAATAGATAGAAGATATATTATAGATAAAAATGTAGACAGTGTTCTTTATAATTGGCAATATATACTTGATGAACTGAGATCAGGAAATGTATATAAGGACAAGGAAATTTTGTACTCAGATAAAAAAAAGAGATTCAGTCTCAATGTATATCCTATAAAGGATAAAAATGATGATATTACAGGAATGGTAGTTACATTTAAGGATATTCAAAATATATATAATTTGGTTAATAAGTATATAAGCGGATCTGTTACGTATACATTTGACGATATAATTGCTAAGAGTGAAAAAATGATAAATTTGAAAGAACAGTTAAAAAATATATCTAATAGTCCCTCTACGGTGTTAGTTCAAGGAGAAAGTGGTACGGGAAAAGAACTTATTGCACAATCCATCCATAATAATAGTGATAGAAAGAACAAAAGTTTTATAGCAATAAATTGTGGTGCCATACCAAAGAACTTAATAGAGAGCGAATTATTTGGATATGAGGAGGGGGCATTTACAGGAGCAAAACATGGAGGGCGTGCAGGAAAATTTGAGCTTGCAAATGGGGGAACTTTATTTTTAGATGAAATTGGGGAAATGCCTTTGGATATGCAAGTAAATCTTTTGAGGGTTCTTCAGGAAAATTGTGTTACCAGAATAGGTGGAAATAGATGTATAAAAGTAGATGTGAGAATAATTGCAGCTACCAATAAAAATCTAAGGAAAGAAATAAAAAGAGGAAATTTTCGTGAAGATTTATATTACAGGTTAAATGTAATTCCTATATATGTGCCGCCTCTAAGAGAAAGAGATATGGATATAAAAATACTTATAGATTATTTTTTGGAGATAAAAGCTTTTAAGCTTAAGAAACCTGTTCCAAGGATAAAGCCTTATGTATATGAAAAGCTCTTAAGCTATAATTGGCCTGGAAATGTAAGGGAATTAGAAAATTGCATTGAAAATATTGTGAATATGAATGGAAGTACATCTTTTTACTTTCAAGATAATTTTTCAGATAATAAACAAAATAACTTGTATAATAAGAGTTTTACATATGATATGTGTTCTTTAGAGGAATGGGAAAAAAGAGCAATAATAAATTGTGTAAATAATTGTGAAGGTAACATATCAAAGGCTTCTAAAATTTTGGGCATAAATAGAAGTACATTATATACAAAGATGAAAAAATATGAAATTAATTTTTGATAAAATGTATAAAAAAACAACATTGTTGTAAAAAACAACGTTTTTTAGATGAATAATGTTGTTTTTTACAACAGTTTTTTTAATGCTTATTATACCATTTATAACATATATGCTTATATCAACTCTTCTTGCAGGGAGAAATTAATTGGCATGGTATTTGCTAATATATTTAATTTATAAAATATAATTTTTAGAAATTTATCTTAATATAAATTTTATAATGAGGAGGAAAGTAATGGGGAGATTTACTTTGCCCAGGGATATTTATTTTGGTGAAAATTCCCTGGAAAATTTAAAAAATTTAGATGGAAATAGAGCAGTAGTTGTTGTCGGTGGAGGATCCATGAAAAGGTTTGGATTCCTAGCTAAAGTTGAGGGGTACTTAAAAGAAGCAGGTATTGAAGTTAAATTGATAGAAGGTGTTGAACCGGATCCATCTGTTGAGACTGTTATGAATGGTGCTAAAGTAATGAGAGACTTTAATCCAGATTGGATAGTATCTATAGGAGGTGGATCACCTATAGATGCGGCTAAAGCAATGTGGATATTCTATGAATACCCTGATTTTACATTTGAAAAGGCAGTAGTCCCTTTTGGGATTCCTAAATTAAGGAGAAAAGCACAATTTGTTGCTATACCTTCTACAAGTGGAACAGCAACTGAAGTAACAGCATTTTCTGTAATAACTGATTATAAATCTAAAATTAAGTATCCTCTTGCAGATTTCAATCTTACACCTGATGTGGCCATAATAGATCCAGTACTTGCAGAAACAATGCCAGAAAAGCTTACAGCACATACTGGAATGGATGCACTCACCCATGCAATAGAGGCATATGTTGCAAGCTTGCATTCGGATTTTTCAGATCCACTTGCCATGCATGCCATAATTATGATTCATAAGTATCTATTGAAATCTTATGAAGGGGATAAGGAAGCTAGAGGCCATATGCATATAGCTCAGTGCCTTGCTGGAATGGCATTTTCAAATGCACTTCTTGGAATAACTCACAGTATAGCTCATAAGACTGGTGCGGTATTTCACATACCTCATGGATGCGCAAATGCTATATATTTGCCTTATGTTATAGATTTTAACAGGAAAGTTTGTTCAGAAAAGTATGCTGAAATAGCTAAAAGGCTCAATCTTTCAGGAAATAATGAGAATGAATTGATAGATTCATTAGCTGAAATGATTCGTGATATGAATAAAAAGATGAATATTCCTCTTTCGATAAAGGAGTATGGTATAAGTGAAATCGATTTTAATCAAAATTTAGATTTTATAGCCCATAATGCTATAATGGATGCTTGTACTGGATCGAATCCTCGAAAAGTAACAGAAGAAGAGATGAAAAAACTTTTACAGTGTATGTATAATGGACAAAAAGTAAATTTTTAATCCAAGGTACTAAATTGGATTTTTATAATAAAATGGTTTATATATCTTGATGTACAGGTAGTATATGATATAATTAAAAAAGAAAAAATGATTACTACTTTTTGTGATATGGGGTAAATAGCCATGATGTGTACACATAAATATGATAAAGAATTAAAGGCTGATTGTAAAAAATGTTTCGGGCTATGTTGTGTAGCACTTTATTTTTCAGTTTTAGAGGGTTTTCCAAAAGATAAAGATGCGGGTAAACCTTGTGTGAATTTACGTCCGGATTTTACTTGTGCTGTTCATAAAGAACTTGCAATCAGGGGACTTAAAGGCTGTACAGCCTACGAATGTCTTGGTGCAGGACAGAAGGTATCACAAATTACTTTTAAAGGCTATAATTGGCTTAATAATCCAGAATGTGCCAGTGAAATGTTTGAGATATTTTTAATTATGCGGCAACTTCATGAAATGCTGTGGTATCTTACAGAAGCATTTGTTCTTCAAAGAGATCGTCATGCTAAAGAGGAGATAAATTCATTAATAGATAATACTGAACAAATTACCCTTCTTGATAGTAAGACTCTGCTAACATTTGATATAGCAGCTCATAGAAGTGAAGTTAATATATGGCTTAAGAATACCAGCAATTTGGTGCGTGGTAAGTGCAGTAGAAAAAAGAATGTTAACTTGAAAAATGGAAAGGCTCATTCTCTTAAGTCGGATTATTTTGGTTATGATCTTAGGAAAACCAATCTTAGAGGTGCTGATTTAAGAGGAGCGTGTCTTATTGCAGCAAATATTAGCGGAGTAGACTTAAGTTGGGCTGATTTAATTGGGGCTGATTTAAGGGATGCAGATCTTAGTGGAACTAATCTGAAAAATAGTATTTTTCTGACTCAAGCTCAGCTAAATACAGCTAAGGGAGATTTACACACAAAGTTACCGATGAGGATAGTTCGCCCCGTTCATTGGTTAAAGTAGCTATTTTATAAATATACTAGAAGAGTAAAAATAATTTTATAGAATTATTCTTACTCTTTAAAATTTATACTGTTTTAAGATTCTTTTTATTTTTAAAATTAGTTCTTGTTTATTTTTGAAAATATTTAATTTAAGTTAGTTAAGATACATTAATTTCGTCAAGAGATTTACCTTTAGTTTCAATACCTACTATGGCAACTACTATAGCAACTGCTGCAAATACTATGGTTAATATGATAAATACATAAGTGAAGCCAGCTTCATTGCCTTTAGCTTCATATATTAGTCCAACTATATAAGGAGCAGCAATAGCACCGATACGGCCAATTGCAGCAGCCCAGCCAACTCCGCTGCCTCTGACACTTGTAGGATAAACTTCTGGAGTATAAGCATATACAGCACCCCAGGCACCTAAACTGAAAAAGTAGAGTAAACACCCAAAAACAAGCACGGTAGTTACAGAGGTTGCTTGACCAAATAAGTATGATGACAGAGCAGTACCTATCAGATAAACTACTAAAACCGGTTTACGACCAATCTTTTCTATTAAGTAGGAAGCACTGTAATATCCTGGTAATTGAGCAATACTCATGATTAATATAAACTGAAATCCTTTTACTAAACTGAAACCTTTACCCATAAGAAGGGTAGGAGTCCATAAAACAAAACCATAATAACCAAAATTGATACCCAGCCATAAAATCCACAGCACAAGAGTACGTCTAAAATAAGTTTTATTCCATAAATCTGAAAGAGTTATGTTGCTTATTTTATTTTTCAACTGGTTATCTATAGCTATTTCACTAGTACTTATACCAGCTTGGTATTCCATTTTACTTACAATTTCATCTGCTTCTTTGAAACGTCCTTTTTGTTCAAGATATCGAGGAGATTCTGGAATATTTCTTCTTAGATAAGCTGCATACAGTGCTGGTACTCCACCCAAGAAAAATCCAATACGCCATCCATAAACAGGAATCAAAAGGTAAGCAATTAAAGCTGCTACAATCCAGCCCCAAGCCCAGAAGCTTTCAAGCAAAACAACCATCCTGCCACGTGCTTTAGTAGGGGAGAATTCACTAACCAAGGTAGATGCTGCGGGTAATTCGCCACCTAGACCCAATCCAGTTAAAAATCGTAGAAATAAAAGTACAGTAAAGTTAGGAGCTAACCCAGATACAGCACTAGCTAGTCCATATAATACAAGAGTAAATGTAACAACTGTTCTTCTGCCCCACCTGTCAGCTGCCATTCCAGCTACAGCGGCACCGATAGCCATTCCTACTGCTGAAGCACTTCCTAGTAATCCCAGATCCGCAGGAGTAAGTTGCCATGATTTCCCGATAGCAGCCATTACTCCAGATACCATGCCTTGATCCATGGCATCAAATAACCAACCAATACCTGCTAAGAATAATACTTTATAAAGCATAGGTGTAACTGGCAACTTCTCAATTCTTTGCGAAATAGTACTCATTTAATTCATCTCGCTTTCCGTATTCATACATTTTTTCTATCAATAGATCTTTAGTTCTATGTAACAATAACACTATATTTTTAATAATGACAATTTATCCCATAAATATTCACCTCTAATAAATAATATAAATTTTATAATGTTATCATCTATATTATAATGTATATATAAATGTAAATACAATGGTTTTATCAATTAATTTTGAAAGTGTATTTTTATGAATAATTTTTGTGAATTGGCTATAACCTTATCATGATTAGATAGTTAAAGATAAAGAGTAGACATATGAGTACTATTTATTATGTATTGGATGAGTTCTAATATTCAGATGGGGGAGTATTTCTCTATAAGAAGCCCTGTCTGAATATTAGAATAATTTGATATTAATATTCTAATCGTTTCTTTATTTCTAAAATGAATTCCTCAGTATTAACTATTTTTTTATTTTTTGATTCTGAAAGTGGCGCTAAATCTTTAGTCATAATGCCTTCTTCAATGGTTTTTATAGATACAGCCTCAAGCTTATTTGAAAATTCAATTAATTCATTTATTCCATCCATTTCTCCTCTTTTTCTTAAAGCTCCTGTCCATGCAAATAAAGTAGCCATGGAATTTGTGGAGGTTGGCAGTCCCTTTAAGTGCTGATAATAATGTTTTTGTACAGTACCATGAGCAGCTTCATATTCATAGTAACCATCAGGTGATACAAGTACTGAAGCCATCATTGCAAGACTTCCAAAAGCAGTAGCAACCATATCAGACATTACATCCCCGTCATAATTTTTACATGCCCATATAAAACCTCCTTCTGATTTTACAACTCTGGCAACGGCATCATCAATTAAGGTATAAAAATATGTTATATTGGCATTTTTAAATTTAGTATGGTACTCCTTATCATATATTTCCTGAAATATATCCTTGAATCTGTGATCATAGGTTTTAGAAATTGTATCCTTTGAAGCAAACCATAGATCTTGTTTCATATCTAGTGCATAATTGAAGCAGGATTTTGCAAAACTTTTAATAGATTTATCAAGGTTGTGCATTCCCATTACCACACCTGGACCATTAAAAATATGAAGTGTTTGTCTTGTTTCTTCTCCTTTTTCAGAAGTAAATACAAGTTCCATCTTACCTGGTTCCTCCACCTTGTATTCTACGTCTCTATATATATCACCATATGCATGTCTTGCAACTGTAATGGGCTTTTTCCATGTTTTCATAAAGGGTTTTATACTATTAACTGTAATAGGGGTACGAAAAACTGTGCCATCTAGAATTGCTCTTATTGTTCCATTAGGACTTTTCCACATATTTTTAAGGTTGTATTCTTTAACTCTTTCAGAATTTGGAGTTATAGTAGCACATTTTACACCAACGCCATATTTTTTTATTGCATTTGCAGCTTTAACAGTTATTTCATCATTAGTTTCATCTCTTTTAACAAGTCCAAGATCATAATACTCTGTTTTTAAGTCTATGTATGGTTTCAAAAGTAAATCTTTAATCATCTTCCAGATGATTCTGGTCATTTCATCTCCGTCCATTTCTACTAAAGGTACATTCATTCTAATTTTTTCAGCCATTATTAGTCCTCTCTTCATTTATATTTTTTTGTATAAATATAAAATATTCTTTATCCGAACGCTAGAATTAGCTAACACTCCCATCTTCTTCAAAGTGGGAGATAAGCACTGCTACACGCCTGGATAAGTTCTTCTAAGGCTCAGATGGAGATAAGTATTTCTCTATAGCAAACTCCACCTGAAACTAAGAATCACTTGATATATTCATGCATTTTTTAACTAAATATACTTTATTATAAAAGAAATAAACAGCACATGCAAGTGGATCTGTGTTTTACTAACGTTAGTTCTATTCTTGTATTACATATTAAATTAATTGATAAATTAATTTTTTGTATTTATAAATGAATTTATGGGAGTTTTAGTCTACAGTATAATGTTTTTAGAGCATAAGCTAATAGAATGAAATAATTCTGTCATGTAAAAGCACGGGAAAACAGAAAGTTCTAATATACTAGTGATAGATTATATATAAAGGAAGTGGGATGCAATGGAAATGCTGAATAAAATGATGAATGTCGTTGATTATGTAGAGTTTAACTTAGGTGATTATCACACTAACTTTTAGTAAGATAATTACCTAAGCTGATATATTCTGGAATATAGAAGACTATAAATTTCAAATTAAAAGCTTTTTTAAATTTAGGATATATTTTTTAGTGTTACTTAAAAATAAATAATGAATTTAGAGATTATAATTATCATCTAACAAATTATTAAGTTCACTATTATTAAAAAGATCCAATTCATCTTCATTTTCTTTACTATCTGTATCTAAATCAATAATAACACTTCTTTTTTTATTTCTTGATAATTTTCTTTTATTCTTGTCTTCTAAGGCCATTTTTATTAAATTTATTGATTCTGTAGGAGTTTCACATCCCCCAAGAACAACTATATTATTTTTCTTGTTATATGTTATATATGTACTTCTATAAACCTCAAATAATTTAGTTACTTCATAGGGATCATATCCGTCAATTTTTAAATTAATAGCCAGATAATCACAATCGTATACATCCTGTTGAACAAATACACTGTTTTTTATTGCTAGGTCAATAGCAGTTTTAGCATCTTTTAACCCGTCATATAACTTTAAAATAAGCCCTGATCCATCTGCTGTATTTATTCTGAATGAATCCTTATTATCAATGCTGCCGTCAGCATGAATACCTACTATATTATAGGCTAAATCTAAACTTTCAATTACTTCATTATTAATTTCTTTATAGGTGTTTCTCTTATTGTTATCCACAAATTTAACATCATTTATTAAATTCATTATACTATTTATATCATTCCAACATTCTATTGTATTTTTAAAAGCTAACTCATCTTCTTTTAAACTAGGTAAAATAGCCACTACATTTATTTTAGAATTTGGCAATACTTTTTTTGCTATTTGTATAAAAGTTTTTATTGCTCCAGAACCCGTTCCACCAGCCATAGTTGTAAATACAACAACTACTTCTGTTAAAGGATACTTGCTCAATAATATTCCTATAGCATTGGCATTATCTCTTATCATTTCTTTAGATTTAGTTCTATCTCTTCCCGAACCATCTGTTCCTGGATATACATATACATTTTTCCCCATATCCGCGTTTTTCAATGGCTTAATGTCAAATAAACTGCTATTTATAAATAAGCCATTGTATCTTGAATTTCTGCTTAATAATCCATCTACAATATTTCCGGCACCTTGGCCTAGTGCAACTAATAACATTTTACCTTTTTCCATAATTACGCTCCCTTATTTTAAACTAATTTTTCATATCTCACTTTAATATTAGTTTGTATTTGCTATATTTATTATCGAAAAAAGTCAGAATAACCTTATATTTTTTAAACTAATAATATTTTTTACTTAAGCTTAGCTTCTATTTGTCCGAAAAAAGAAGGAGGGGGAGTAATTGTCATGGATAATAAAGATAAATATATAGATACACAAAAGGTTGAACGTAAAATTCAAAATAGAAAAAGGGGAGAAATATTATATTATTCTATGAGTCAGGTTGCTGATTTATTGAATGAAGATGTCGGTAATATTAAATATTATACAAATATATTTGATAATCTTTTAAAAATTGAAATAATAGATAAAGAACTGCGTTATACTAATGATGATATTGATAATTTGGAATTTTTAATAAAATTAAAAAATAGAGGCATGTCTCTTAAAGAAATTCAAGAGTACTATAGTAAGTTACCTTTAAATGATAATGAAGTTCAGCATCTTGGAAGTAATTTATTATCTGTTGAAGAACTTATTGATTCAATTAAAAAAGAGCAACAAATTCAATTTGACAATTTTAAAAATGAATTAAACAATGATATAAAAAATGCCAACTTATTATATGTTGAAAATATTACCTCAGCAATTATTGATACTCAAAATAAAAGCCTGGATAAATTTAAAAAGGATTTATTTAAGGAAATTAAAGAATATTTAGATTCTAAATTTGATAAAATTAATGAAATCAATCTAGACTTTCATAAGCGATTTGTGGATGATATTACAAAATTCATAGCTGAAAAGATTGACAGTAAAAATGAGGAATTGAAATCCGATTTACAAAGTGATTTTAAGATATTTTCTAAATCAACCTTAACTAATAGTGAACGTTTAATAAAAGAAGTTAAAGGTTTTAAAAAGGTTATAGAAAATGCTTATTATACTCAGTACCAGGTAGACATGGATAATGCTAACGCAGGTTTTTTCAACAGGTTATTTCAATTGTTTAGATCTAAATGAAATTTGAGGCTAAGTGAAGCTTGTTAACAGGAAAAACTATAGAAAATATAATCGAGAGAGGTATATTTTGTTTACAAATAGTTAATGATTATGCCATTAAGTTGTAACAAATACTGCTTATAATTATAAGTACATCCAGTGGACAAGTACTATTATTAAATCAAGCAGTTTATAATGTATGCCCCCTTAAGCGTAAATATAAACTTGTGTCTTTAGTTGCAGGGCACAATAAACTAAAATGCAACTATCACAGGATAGTATAAGTTTGAACTCCTTTAAAATAATGTTATTAAAAATAGATACTCTTATTTGGAGTGTTTATTTTTATTATCAAAACTTAAGAATTCAATCATATTTTTAATTTATTATTGTGGTAAAAAAATATCCTATTTTTTCCATATTAAAGCATCCTTTTCTTTAAAGTTTATCGCAAAACTATTATAGAAAGGATGCTTTTATTATGCAAATTTTTTCTCAATAATTTCCAGTGGAAATTGGGATTAATAACTTTTTCTTAATTTGATACAAATTATTATATATCAATGGACTATCGTACTAAAAAGTTCTTAAGTGTGAAACTTTTGGTGTTTTACTAACATTAGTTTTATCCATACATTACATATTAAATTAACTGATAAAGTCATTTAAAAATTCATAGTATGTGTATATTTTCCTAATAGTACATTTTGATATGGTAATATTAGGTTTTTGTGTAGTAACATTTAATTATCTATAAGAGATTTTAAATAGGTAAGCAATTTTACCCTATCTAATGTTTTCAATAATGTATAACCTAGTAATGCCCCCATTAAGGAAGCTGGTATAAAAAATGGAATGTAGGTAAAAATGGAGGTCTTGGGAAGACCATAAAACATTCTCATAAATGGGTAAGAAATAATTGCACTTATTACCCCAGTTCCAATTACTTCACCGATAACTGCCCACACGAATTTATGAAATTTTTTATATAACAGTCCTGATAGAAATGCGCCTACCACAGCACCTATGACTGCTAAAATTGTACTGCCATTTAATATCATCCTCATAAGTCCGGTTATTAAAGCACAGTTAAATCCCCAAACCGGACCTAAAAAAACTGCACCTATAACATTGGTGAAATGCTGAAATGGAGCCATTCTTGGGAAAGATACAAAGGTACTTAAAACGTAGGATATACTTGCTAACATTGCGGTAAATATTTGTTTTTTGATGGTTGATTTTATCATCTGCTTGTCCTCACTTTCTATTTTGTTTTTTATAAATAAAAAAGCATAAAAAGTAAATACACCCGCGGTGGTGTACCCCTTTTTATGCTCTTTAAAATCAACATAAAAGTTATGTTTTTCCAAAAATACTTTAATAATGTATAAAGCATCGTTATTTCTATTAAATTTTATTTAAATATAGCATAAATCAATTTCTCATGCAATACTTTTGCTGATATGTTAACTAAAATCAAAATGCAACTGCCACAGGATAATATAAAATTAATTTTCTTCAAAAATAATGTTATTTAAAATAGGCATTCTTCATTTAGAATGCCTATTTTTGGATTTTATCATCTTCACAATTGGTAGTTAATTGGGATTTCCTATTTTCCGTATTTTCTTTGTTAATATCAATGGATTTTTGTTTTGTATTAGTAGTTTTAGGATCATCAATGCCTAGCATCTTCCATATTGCAGAATCTGGATTACCAATAATATGTGAACTACTCATTTTAATCATCCTCCTTTCAATACAATATTCAATATAAGTTAGTAAATTCCTCTTGGAATTAGCGAGAATTTTTAATGGGAGCTTACTTAAGTTTCATATGATGCGCTAAAATTAAGTATATAAATATTATAAGTAGATGAGGAATGAAAGGTAATATAGAATTCAAGGTATTATTTGTAGAATATGGATATGGTACAGAAAAGTCATATAAACATTATAGTATATGAGGAGTCACAAGTGTTGATTAATTTGAAAACAATTGGATTAGTAGGTGGAATGAGCTGGGAATCAACACTTGAATATTATAAAATTATAAATGACACTGTAAAAGCTAAGTTAGCTAAGTTAGGAGGACTTCATTCTGCACAAAGTATGATGTATTCAGTGGATTTTGAAGAAATAGAAGTATTGCAGCATAAAAATAAATGGGAGAAATTAACTGATATTATGGTGGATGCTTCACAGAAGCTTAAGAATGGAGGTGCTGATTTTATTGTAATATGTACTAATACAATTCATAAAATGGCAAATGATATACAGGAAAGAACAGGAATGAAAGTTTTACATATAGCAGAAGCGACAGGCAAAAAAGTAATTGAAAAAGGCATAAAAAAGGTTGGATTGCTTGGAACTAAATTTACTATGGAGCAGGATTTCTATAAAAAAATTTTAGAAGAACATTTCAATGTGAATGTAATTATTCCAGATGAAAGTGACAGAAAAATAATTCATAAGGTTATTTATGGTAAGTTATGCAAAGGTATAATAGATGAAGTTTCAAAAATGAAATATATAAAAATAATAAATAAGTTAGCTTTAAATGGTGCTGAAGGTATAATCTTAGGATGTACAGAAATACCATTACTAATAAAACAGGAGGATATTAGCATACCCATTTTTGACACAACAAAGATACATGCCGTTTCTGCCGTTGAATTTGCTTTAAAAAGATGATAGCTGGTTCTTAATAGAACTGGCTATTTCGGTCATACACATAAATTATTTAAAAAATCTACATAATAAAGTATTAGGGAGGTGTAATTTTTGAAATTAAAATATGAATTTAGTAAAATTTTTACCCTAGTTATCATCTCTATCCTATGTGTTAATATATTTAATTCAGTTTCAGGTGCGTCTTCATTACACTCTTATTATGTAAAAAACCCAAAAAGGCCTACTCATCTTTATGCAATATACGAAAATGGTTTAACTCCAGTAGAAAAGACTATGATAGCTACCCTGCAGGGAGTAATATCAAATAGTTCATCTTCCCAGATATATATTTTAAGCAAAAGCCACCCAGATTATAATGTATGGCTGGATGATTTAAAGCAAAACTATGGGGTAACTTACGATATAGTAAAAGATCCCTGGTATCTGTTGGATAAATTCAAATCATATGTAAAAGGATATGTACTCTACAGCAGTTCTTCCTCTAAAGATCCTTCAATAAATAATGCCTGCTCTCTGGCAGCATTAAAAAATTGTATAGCTATTGATAAATCCATAGAGAATAAACTTAAAGAGCATGGTATAAAGCAATTAAAAGGTGACTGCAGAAATACTGATAAATACTGGGCCTACAACAACCTATGGAATTCTAAACTAAAGCATTCTATTGTAATTGAACTGTCTCCAAATAAAAGTATAGCTTTAAGAGATTATGCCATAATGAGTAAATGTCTTATATTCTATGAAGACACACCCAGAGAATTTCAACTAAGAGACAAAGTATTTGGATCCATGGAGAAGGACTCCATTTGTTTAGGCTGGGGACCAGATGAATATGAAAATGTAAAAGAAGCTTCAAAACACGGCGTAAGCATAGTTCCTGCAGACTGGTCCTATAATTTAACTGTACTTAGTGCATTTCCATGTAAGCCTTTAACTCAAAAAAATAGTTCTTCAAGTAGTGTTGTGAAAGGTAATAACCACTTTGTTACATTCATTATGTCAGATGGAGATAATCAACAGTGGACTCTTGGAAACAACTATAGCTCTGAAAAGTGGTATGGATCTCCCAGTCGTGGAAAATTTAACATGGGATTTACCATAAGTCCTTCTCTATATGAATTGGCTCCTACTGTTTATAAGCTATACTATAAAAGTGCCTCCCAGAGGGATTATAGTGACAACTTTATTGTGTCTCCATCAGGAGTGGGTTATATGTATCCAAGTAAATTTAAAGAAGATGCACTGGAATTAAATATTAAAAGATTAAATAAGTATATGGAAAATGTAGATCAAAAATATGTTTCAATTTTAGATAATTGGTCCTTTGAAAATACAGCGCTATGGAATAAGTACACTATATATCCCAATATACAGGGTATATTTTACTTAAATTATAACAGACAGGACGATTATAAAGGTAAAGTACTCTGGAGTAATGGTAAACCAATAGTTTCATGCAGAGATCTTTTATGGGCCAAATTAGAAGACAACAACAGCCTAGTTGAAAAAATCAATTCTTATGTAGATAAAGGATATACTGATATAACTGATCCAAATGCCTATACTTTTGTATATGTACACGCTTGGAGTAAAACCATGGAAGACATAGAAAAAGTCATAAATCAATTAAATAAAAACTCTAAAATAAAAGTGGTAACTCCTGATACCTTCATGGAACTTATAAAAACTAATATTAAACATTGATAATATAAAGGTTTAAGGCAAGACATATTATAATTTAATGTCTTGCCTTAAACTTTAATTTGTAAGTATTTTTTTAAAGAAACCCGAGGCTTTTTTAGTGGATATAGGGAAATATAGCTCTTCGGTATCTTCTGTTATAATTTTGAATTCATATCCTTTATTTTTATAATAATCTATTATTTTAGGAAGAGCAGTACAAGTATTTTTATGCATATAATCACAGTGCATTAAAAGTATGATTGAATTAAGGTTTTCTGGATTAGTGGTAGTTTCTTTAAATATTTTATAAGGAGAAGTTTTAGCATTAATTCCATCAGAAGCTTGTATGTTCCAATCATATATTTTAAATTTATTTTCATGTAGTTTTTGTAAAAAATTACTGTTTAGATGTTTTCTGCTTCCTCCGGGAAATCTTATTATGTGGCTTTCAACTCCTGTAATTTTTTTCACCATATCCTTCGTGATGTTCATTTCTTTAATGAAGTTATCGCTGCTTTTATAAATGTTGCCATATTTATGGGTATAAGTATGCAGCCCTATACTATGCCCCTCACTTGAAATTCTCTTTATTATATCCTCATTATCCGGTATTTGATTTCCTATAACAAAAAATGTAGCCTTTACATTTTTCTTTTTTAATACATCTAAGACATTATCTGTTATATTACTTGGGCCATCGTCAAAGGTTAAATAAATAACTTTTTTTTCATCGGCTTTTATGGATTTTTCTATATTTTCCGCCATAACTATAGTTTGATTCAAACTCACTATTGCAAAAAACATAATAATGAATACTATACTATTTATTATTATGCTGTTTTTATATTCCAATCCAATACGCCTACCTCTCTCTTATTTTTCATCCATTGGGACCAGCTAGTATTAAATCCATCCTTGTTTTCTTTTGCATATTCATAAAAATTTTTTATGAATTCGGATCTTTCAGAAGAATGACTTCCTGGTTTATAGGAAGGCTTGAGAAGATTTTTTCCTCCGATTAAAACCTGCCTTTCCATTATATCCTCCAGGTTAACCTGTTTGGCATTTTTCATGATATCATACATCACCATAAAAGTAGTAGTTCTTCCGATACCAGCTTTGCAGTGAAAATGTACCCAACTATCTTTAGGCAGCTTCTTTACCAATTTTATAAAATAATCTACCATTTCATCACTAGGTCTTTCGTTATCAGTAACAGGTATTCTCACATAAAACATTTTATTTTTTTCTACCAATTCTTTTTCACTTTGAACCTCAGTAGGTATAATTTCTTTGTTTTTGATGGTAATGGGTTTATTTAATTTAATACTATTCAATCTTTTAGATTCATTCTTTAATACTTCTTCTTTTGACAATCCCTTATTTCCTTTATTTTTCCCATCTTCGCCCAGCCAGCTTACTGCAAAATGATTGATAAATCCATGGGATTCTTCTCTCAAATCTACTATGAATATAGGCATAGTATCTATAGCCTTTTTCATAAGTCCTATGTTTTTTGTAGTGAATTGTGCACTTCCCGATTCATTTAGGGAAGAAAAACCGGTTAAATTGGGAAGATCATCATCTTCTTTAATAGTATCTGTAGTTTTTCTGAATCTTTTTGGCATTTCATCCTCTTTTTTAGAATCTATTCTAAGTTGCTCATCCTTATTTTGTGATTGAAAAATACCCTTGGAATATACTACTGGCATCCACATAAATGATACTGAAAATATAATCAACATAAATATGCTAATTTTTTTCTTCATATAGTTCACCTCTTTTTAAAATTAATAGTTAAATTTAACAGTATGTCTTTTTAATAATTCATATATATCTTTTCAATTTTTCACAAATAATATTACTAAAAGAAATATAAATTATAAATTATATTCAAATAAATTTTTAAGGAGGGAGTCTCTATGGCTAAAGCAGGTATGAGAAGACCTGATCCAAAAGAACCACATGGAACTGAAAGCAATAAGAAAAACCACATTAAAAAAAACACCTTAAAACCTGTTCCTGAAATTCAGGGAAAAGCTAAAACTGGAAATAAAAAAGTATATTAACTTAGGAGGTCTAAAATAATGGCAAAAGATAGTCAACCTGACAATAAAAAAGCCAGAAAAATGAAAAGTAAAGGACAGACACCTATTACAGAAGAGGCACAAAACCATAATAGAAATTCGAAAAAGCAATCAACAAGGTAAAATATTTTAAATAACTGACCATTTTTTTTTAATCACCATGGAAATTTCCTCCGCATAAATTGTTAATATATTTATTTTATGCGGAGGATGGATATGAATGTTGTATTAACCAATTTGCATTATATATACCTTATCTTTATCCTAATAATAATATTTGCTATGATTTTAAAAAGGGATATATCTTTTATATGTATAGTTGGCATCTTCACCCTTGGAATATTCTCAACCCATTCCATATATATATCTATTATACAAATTTTCAACAGTCTTATTTATGCTACTAAGGAACTTATGCCTACTATATTTATTATCTCTATAATAACTGCCATGAGTAATGTGTTAGTGGTAGTGGGAATAAATAAAGAATTAGTATCACCCTTTAAAAAAATAATTAAATCCTACTGGATGTGCTATTGGATTATAGGTATAGTTATGATGGTACTATCCTGGTTTTTTTGGCCTTCTCCGGCAGTAGCTCTTATAGGTGCATTATTTTTGCCTATAGCTAAAAAGGTTGGCCTTCCTCCTATAGGGGCAGCAGTAGCAATGAACTTATTCGGTCATGGTATTGCCCTGTCCAGTGATTTTATAATACAGGGAGCACCCAAACTTACGGCAGATGCAGCAGGAATAGGAATCTCCAGTGTGCTATCTGCTAGTATTCCATTAACTATAGTGATGGGAACAGTAACTACATTATCAGCTTTCTATCTGCTTAGAAAGGACATAAAAAATAATAAATTGGATACCAGTTTTAACAAAGAAGAATTAGAAGAAACATATGAAGAAACAAATATTATATCTTCCAATATATTCAGAAAAATACTGACTGTATTAATTATAGCCATATTTTTAGGAGATATAATAATAATGTATTTATATAAGCTTCAAGGAGGAGATGCCACTGCTTTAATTGGAGGAACTTCTTTATTTATTTTAAGTATCATTTCAATTATAGCCTATGGTAAAAATTCTTTAGAGAATATTACAACTCACATTGTGGAAGGACTTCAATTTGGCTTTAAAGTATTTGGGGTGGTTATTCCTATAGCAGCATTTTTTTACCTGGGTGATTCAGCTTTTACTGAAATATTCGGCAAAGTACTACCTCAATCTTCCCATGGAATAGTTAACGATCTTGGAATGGCTCTTTCAAATATAGTGCCTTTAAACCCACTTCTAGCTTCTGGAACTTTAACTGCTGTGGGTGCCATAACAGGATTGGACGGTTCCGGATTTTCAGGGATATCTTTGGCAGGTTCTGTAGCAAAATTATTTTCTACTGCAATAGGCGGAGGAATAGCTACGTTAACTGCCCTAGGTCAAATAGCAGGTATATGGGTTGGCGGAGGGACTATAATTCCCTGGGCAGTAATACCTGTAGCCGCCATATGCAAGGTAGATGCCTTTGAACTAGCCAGAAGAAATTTAAAACCTGTAATAATAGGCTTGCTTGTAACCACTGTATTTGCAGCATTTTTAATATAGCGCAAATGTATAATAAATGAAAGTGGATTAATAATTACTGTATTTTGTGTAAATATGACTTATTATACTTTCGTATACTATTGATGTTTTTTAAGTTTTATTGTAATATTGATACTGCAATTGCCTCACAGATTTCCTTTATTATTTACTTTAAAATAAATAAATTATACTTTTGTAAAAGTATAATGAAAATAATTTTTAAAATATGCTTGAATATCCATTTTTAATAAGTTGACTTGGAACAACTTAAATGATATAATTTAATACTACATTGGCTTATTGCTATATGTAGTATTAAATTACCAACTTGGGGGCGTAATTGGCTTCGACGGGGGTAAGATGTGTTTGAGAAGCGAGTCGAGGGAATCCCGTGGACCCGCGTTAAAAAACTATGGGGTTAAATATAAACGAAAACGATAATTTAGCATTAGCTGCCTAGTATAGCAGCTCGTCAGCCTAAGATTCCCACGACTTAGGGTCTGGCGTCGACAGTGGGGAAACGAGTCCTGGAAAGCTTTGACCTGGAAACGGAATTTATGAAGCTACTGAACTTAGAAGCCTGTTCTTAGGCGTCTAAGGGAGGGAATTTTAAAATAAGGACTGCACTCGGAGATACTCAAATGTTTCTGCTTTCGGACAGGGGTTCGACTCCCCTCGCCTCCACCATGAAACCCACGACAGAAATGTTGTGGGTTTTTTATATTTTAATAGAAAATCATAAGTGGTGTTTATGCAAATACTTGGTACTAGAAAAATGTTATAGAGATAGCAGTTTAGAATATAATAACTAGTTTCATAAGATTTAAAGTTGATAATTAAGAAATGGAATTGGGATATTCAGAGCAGAGTCTTAGGATACATAATTTCCGAAAAACTGAAATACTATTAAAAAGTTAATTGCAAAGTATGGTTAATAGAATTACTATATTAGATATAATAGTAATATAAAGGAAATGTTCATTTGGTTAGAGTGACATTTTTTATTATTGCATATTAAGGAGGATTATATGGTAATGCATAACGAACTGAACTTTACTAACTCTAGAATTTTGCTTATTGATGATGAATTAGACATAACTGATCTTATAGAAGAAGTGCTAAAAAGCGATGGTTTTAAAGAAATAAAAAAAGCTCACTCAGGCATAGAAGGCATAAATCTAGCAAAAAAATATTCACCACACATCATTGTACTAGATATAATGCTTCAAGATATAGATGGTATAGAGGTTTGTAAAAAAATAAGAGAATTCTCTTATTCTCCAATACTTTTCATATCATCAAAAGACGATGAGATAGATAAGATACTAGGTCTTAGTAGTGGAGGGGATGATTATATAACAAAACCATTTAGTCCAAGAGAAATATCCTTTCGTATAAAAGCTCAAATTCGCAGACAACATTATAATAAATCTGTAGGAAATACCAATGAAATAGTTAATATAGGCAACTTATCCATTGATATAGATGGGGGAAGAGTCCTTAAGGAAGAAAAGGAAATAGAATTAACAGGTACAGAATTTAAAATATTATCCTATTTAGCTCAAAATCCAAACAAAATAATAAGTAAAGAGAGACTATATGAACAAATATGTGGAGAATATGCAGTAGGCTGTGATAATACTATTATGGTTCATATAAGACACCTAAGAGAAAAGATTGAAATAAGTCCTTCAATGCCTGAACTTCTATTAACAGTAAAGGGCTTAGGTTATAAGCTAGTAAAGGAATAGGAGCAATTCATGAAAGTAGATTATAAACGTTTATTATATACCTATATTACTTTATTTATTGGATTGATACTTATTTTAGTCATTATAACAGTTGTTACTTTTAAAGTTATTACTATAAAGAAGCCTAATGGGGATATGGCATTGAGTAATTGGCCAAGAATTTTCACTCAGGAATTTTCAGAGGAAATTACAGTTAATAAAGACAAGCATTTTATTACGGAAGAGGGAAGAGAAAAGCTTAAGGAAAATAAATTATGGATTCAGATAATTGATAAGGATGGAAATGAAATTGAAAGCTATAATAAACCTAAAAATGTAAAGCAACGATATTCTCAAGTTGATTTATTAAAGCAACAAGAAAGTAATGAAGTCTTTATTAGCACTATTACCCTTGATGGAAAGGACTTTGTTTACCTAATAGGCTTTTATAATAAAATATCTAAGGTAACTATGTATTTAGACAATAATGAATTTATAAGTGGTAAATCAATTATTCTCCCTATACTTGGAGTTATTATTTTTATAGTTATTGTTTTGGGTGGAGTTTATGGCATTAGATTAACGAGGGAAATGTCTAAAATAATTAGGAGCTTAGAAAAAATATCCTTAAGAAACTATGAAGCTAAAGAAAGTAAAGGGGAATTTGGAGTCATTTATGAGAATCTAAATAGGCTAGACAATGAGCTTAAATTAAGAGAGAAAAAGAGATATATGGATGACAAGTTAAGAAAAGAGTGGATTTCTAATATAACTCATGATTTAAAAACACCTTTATCACCTATTAAAGGCTATGCAGAGTTAATAGCTAACCCAATTGGGAATAATAATTTGGAAAGAACTCAAGTTTATGGGAAAACTATATTAAAGAATATTCTCTATGCAGAAAAGCTTATTGATGATTTGAAATTAACCTATCAGCTTGAAAATGGTATGCTGCCTTTAAACAAAAAGAACGGGAATATAGTGAGGTTTGTCAAAGAAATTGTAATTGATATATTAAATAATCCTGAATTTCAGCATAAAAACATTAATTTTCATAGTGATGAGGAAGTTATTAATATAGACTATGATTGTCTTCTTTTAAAAAGGGCTTTAATGAATCTAATATATAACTCAATTATTCATAATGATGATAACACAGAGATTAAAATACTTATAGAGAAATGTGGAAACACAAGGATATGTATTTGTGATAATGGAAGAGGCATGAGTGAAGATGAAGTAGAGAATCTCTTTGTAAGATATTATAGAGGAGCAAACACTGATAAGAAGACAGAAGGAACAGGACTTGGGATGGCTATAGCCAATGAAATAATTCAAGGACATAATTGGAATATTTATGTGGAAAGTGAATTAGGAGAAGGGACAAAATTTATAATTGAGTTTTAACATTAAGGTAGTCTTAAGGTTAAATGAAATGGATATTAAGGTTGTTAGTTTATTATTTTTAATAAGCTAACAATTTTTTTGTACAGAAAATATGGTTAAACAAAAAAATAAAACGGAACTAGTGGGCGCAGCTACTCCTATTTTATTAAAAATGAAAATAAAAAAGTGGGTGAATAAATGAAAATTATATTTAAGTATATTTTAAATAACATTAAGGAAAGAAAGACTAGGACAGCTGTTATGCTGCTATCTGTAGTATTTTCTACTACTTTATTATTTGTTTCCCTTACTATAGGAGATTCTTATAAAGCAGCTCAAAGAAAGATGGAAAGAGGATATTCAGGGACTGCTACAGTAAGTGTAAAAGCAACGAAGAATGAAAATGAACAATTTAAATTTATTAAAGAAGATGTAGTAAAAAATCTAGACAAAATTAAAAGTAAGGTAGGAATAATAAAAAGTACAGGATTATATTGTGAAAATGGATATTTTGAAAACTTTGATATATTGGCAGCAGATTTAGATGGACTTAATACTATTAATAAACCAAGGCTTATGGATAATAATGATTTAAGTAACTTTAATGGATATAAAATAATTCTTCCAGAGAAATTTACAACTAAATATAAGATAAAAAATGGAGACAACATAAATATAACAATTAATCAAAAAACTATCAACTTTCAAGTCTATGGAATTGCAGCCTATGATACAGTATTTTTAAGAAGCACTAGAGGATTTAATGCATTAATTCCAAATGAAACTTTAAGAGATATTTTGAACATAAAGGATGAATACACTGAAATTCTTTTAGAGCCTAAAGAAAATATTGATACTAATACCCTAATAACAGAAGTATCAAAAAATGTACCTCAAAATAAATATAAAGTTAGTGCTGTTGTAGATGAAAAACAAATAGAACAGGATGCAAAACAAAAAACTATGCCTTTTCTCTTAATAAGTTTTTTTTCGTTAACAATGAGTGTTTTTATTATATATAGTAGCTATAAAGTTATTACAATTGAAAGATTACCTGTAATAGGAACATTCCGTAGTATTGGAGCAACTAAGAAGAAAGTTACAAAGATACTTATATTAGAAAGCTTAGTTTATGGAATATTAGGGGGTGGGATAGGAATACCTTTAGGGATAATTGTATTAAAGTTTATGCTGGGAGGAATGACAGAAAATCTTACACAAGGAGTAGAGATTCCTATGGTTATTACCACTCTAAATGTTATAATAACATTCTTTGTAGCCGTTATTATGTCAATTTTAAGTGCTTATATTCCAGTGAAAAGATCTAGTGAAATTCCAGTAAAGGATATTGTACTAGGAACAGTAGAGGAAAAGTGTGTGACTAATAAGTTTAAGATAAAAGTTGCAGTAGGTTTATTTATTATATCAATTTTGCTGCCTAATATATTAAAAGGGAATATGCTATTAATTGGAGGAGGAATATCTTTAATAACGTTAATAGTTGCTGCTCTTATCCTAATACCTATAATTACAGATGCTATTTCTTTAGTTTTAGAAAAAGTATATGCTGTGATTTTAGGTAATGAGGGAAAGCTTTCTGCAAGAAATATGAGAGGTAATAAGAATGTTACTCAAAGCATTACCCTTCTTTTTATAAGCATATCAGCTGTTATTGTGATTACTATAGTAGGAAGTTTTGTAAGTACTTATATTGGAGATGTATTTAAAGGAGCTAAACTAGATGGCTTTACAGAAGCTAAAAATATTGATAAGGCCTTTGTAGATAGATTAAAAGAGAGTGATAATGTGAAATCAGTATTACCACTCTATGTTATTAATGGAACAATGACTTTAGATAGATTTGGTACAAATAGAGTTGAAGGAGTGGATAGCTTAGAGGAGTACAATGATATGTTTGCATTAAAATATGAGGATAGTGAAAAGAAGAATAATGCAATTAAGAAATTCAATGAGGATAGGAATATATTATTAAATTATGACTTTATAAAAACGCTTAAAGTTAAAGTTGGAGATAAAATTCAAGTAGCTATGGGGAATAGTAAATATAAATATAAAGTAATTGGAATCTACAAATCTAGAGCTAATAACTCACAAGCAGTAATTCCATCTAAATATTTAGAAAGTGACTTTGGACAAAATGCCTATGGCTTGGCAGTTTATACTTCAAAAGATCCAGAGGGGACAATGGCAGAAATAAGAAGTATGCATGGAGATAAGGAAAATTACAGCAGAACAGTGAAAGAGTTTACTAAGGATAGCTTAGAAGTAGTAACAGCCTTTTTAAAGCCATTAAATAGTCTTACTTACTGTATTTTATTACTAAGCACTGTAGGTATTATAAACAATCTATTGATAAATTATATCCAAAAACAAAGAGAAATAGCTATGTATAGGGCTGTGGGGCTTAGTATAAAGCAGAGTGTAAAGATGACCTTAATAGAAGGTTTTACTTCAGGTATAATAGGTGCTGGAGCTGGTATGATAATTTCTTATTTAGAAGTAAGAACAATATTTATCGTGGCAGGACCTAGAATATCAATGAGTCCAGACTTTCAATTATCTACATTTTTAATAGCAGGACTCATAGGAATAGTTATAACATTAGTAGGTTCAATTGTTCCGATAATAAAGAACACTAAGATGCAAATAGTTGAAAAGATAAAGGCAGAGTAATTTTTTAGAGAGGAGTTAATTATGAATAGTATAAGTGGAAAAATTGCTTTAGAAGGAAAAGAGATAACTAAGGAATTTAAAATGGGCAAAGAGTCATTAATGATATTAAAAGACATTTCTATTAAGATTAATGTGGGAGACTTTGTATCAATTATGGGGCCATCAGGGTCTGGAAAAAGTACACTTATGTATATATTGGGAGGACTAGACAAGCCTTCAACTGGTAAGGTACTTATGAATGGGCAGGATATATCAAAGTTTAATGATGATAAACAAAGTGTTATGAGGAGAAGAAATATTGGATTTGTATTTCAATTTTATAATTTAATACCTAACTTGAATGTAGAGGAAAATATCTTATTGCCTGTGCTATTGGATGGTAATAAAACAAAGGATTATAAAAAGGAATTAGATAACATATTAGAGATTGTAGGACTTACTGAAAGAAGAAAGCATACTCCAAAAGAATTATCAGGAGGGCAACAGCAAAGGGTGGCAATAGCTAGGGCGTTAATTAATAATCCAGAAATAATCTTTGCAGATGAGCCAACAGGAAATCTTGATAGCAAGACTGGAACTGAGATTATGGAACTACTTAGAAAGATTAATAGGGAGAATAAAAAAACGATTATAATGGTTACTCACTCAATGGAAACGGCCGAGTATGGTAATAGAGTAGTGAACATTAAGGATGGGGGAATTGTTTAGCCTTGATGAAATTAGTCATATAGGTGAAGTTATTGCTGTGATTAATAAAGAATATAATAAATAATTCAAAGGATTAAACTTAAAAATAGAAAAAATTGAAAAGTAGTAAATAGTACATTTGTCAGAAACTTTTTTATAGAAAAATAAAATTAACTAAGTAGTGGATTTTAAAGGTCATGCTTCGCCTCCACCAATCTTAGCCACACAAAAGTATGACTTTAATTCACTTGATTTTACATAGTTTAATAATAAAGGAAGCACGTTGAAGTAAACTTCAACGTGCTCTTTGTATATAATTACTCTATTTACAAACAGATTAATAAGATATTGTATTGACTCCAAGGAACCATCAATTAGTTTTTGTTTAGCATGTTCCACAGCTGATTTAATAGCATCTTTATTAACAATACTATTTTCCGTTATCAATTTTTCTCGTTCAATCTTTGTTCTTAATGTAGCTTTTCCCGGTTCAAGCTCACCTAATTTATCTATCAAACTTGGAAGTGCATTTTTTGAAATTGCATCAACAAGATTACTAATCTGTTTATCAAGATTTTTAAGAGTTTTTTCTAGTCCATGTAATTCAGTATTTTTTGATGCTAATTTCTTTTTAGCATAGTCTTCATAATTATTAACAATATTTGGCGTAGTTCAAAGATGATGGAGATTTTCATTTGTAGCTAAATTATTTTTTGGATTTTTTATATCTATATTTATACAAAATCATATTTTATTTTTTCGAACTCAGGTTATATTACTATAATTAGTGTTCCCATTCACGTGGCAAATCTTAACTTCATTTTTGGATTTACTTGGTTACCAAATTTATTATTTTTCATTTATTTGACCTTTAATCATTTTTGATTTAAATTCATCGTAGGAAAGGTCTCCTTTTGCAAGTTGTTCGCATATAAAAGAATCATATTTATTACTTTCAATTTCATTTTTAATATTAAAAAATTCCTCTGTATCTATTAAGCATCTGGCATATCTTTCAAGAAGTATAGGAGTGTAAGAGTTTGAGTATTCGGCATCCTCAATGATAGATTTTTTTTCCATGAATTCATCGGCAGTAAGTATACCAGAAGCATATTTTTCTTTAAGTATATTAATTAGCTTTATTACAAAGGGACTTACAGTGGATTGATTTTTTAATGCTAAAAATATTAAAACTGAAATAATTAATAAAAGAAATATCAAAATGTAAGAACCATAAAAGCCTAACCCCATATGGTAACGATGTCTCATAAATTCACCTCACTTTTTTTGCGTTATCGAAAATGAAATAGTTATAACTGTTCCTTTTTCTAATTCACTTTCTATAGAAAAGTATCCATTTAAAATTTTTACTAATCTTTTTGCTATTGAAAGTCCAAGTCCTGTCCCTTCAGCTTTTGAACTTCTTGCTCTATCAGCTTTGAAGAATTTTTCACCTAAATACTGAATTTCATCTTTAGGTATACCAATTCCATTGTCTTCAATAGATATACAAATATTTTCACTATCGGCATATGTGGATATCTTTAACTTACCTTTATTTTGTGAAAACTTAATTCCATTATCTAAAAATATTATAAGTAGTTGCTTTAATTTATCGTAATCACTAAATAAGGGTGGTAAATTATTCTGTAAAGATAGTTGCAAATCTATGGAGTTGTCAGCTATTAAGGGTTTAAGACTTCGTATGGTATCATTAATGAGCATATTAACATCCAGTTCATTAAAATCAATTTCTAATTTACCAGATTCTAATTTACTTAAATTAAGTAGGTCTTTAACCATTCTTTCAAGGCGATTAGTTTCTTTTAAAAGTGTAATGAAGGTGTCGGTTATATATTCTGGCTTTGTCATCCCATCTATAACTGATTCTAAATTACCTTTTATGATTGTTAAGGGAGTTCTAAACTCATGAGAAACATTTGAAATAAAATCTTTACGCATTTGTTCAAGTTTTTCTTTTTCACTTATGTCCTGAATAAGAATTACACCACCTATAACATCATTTAAATTGTTTTTTATAGGAGATATAGAGAAATTTAATATTTTATTTGAATACTCTTTTACTATAGAACCCTTCGTATTATTAGATATAATAGAATTAAACTCTTCAATTATATTTAATTCCAATAATATTGTATTAATGTTTATATCTGACTTAGTATCTTTAAGGGATAGTAGATTTAGAGAAGATTGATTTATATTTATAATATTAAGGTTATTATCCATGGCTAAAATGCCTTCGCTCATACTGGTTATTATATTACTTAACTTAGTTTTTTCTTCAAAAAGTTTACCTATGGTGTACTCAAGTTTTAGGGATAATAAATCAAATGAGTTTGATAATTCCCCAATTTCATCTTTTTGATATATATTTGTCCTTATTCCATATTGACCTCTTGCGAGTTCAAGTGCAGATGAATTTATTTTTTTTAGTGGTTTAGATATATTTTTAGAGAAGTAATATCCCATAAATCCAGCAAGAGATATTTCACCTAAAACAGTTAAAAGTAAATATATAAAAAAATTGTTCATAGAATTAGAAATGTCACATATAGAAGAATTAATAATTACTGCACCTATTACACTATTGTTATCATTTTTTATAGGAACTGCGATAGTCATCATGTATTCTTTATAACAAGGATTGTATGTTTCCTCATATCCTTCCACACCAGTTAATACTTTTTCAGTAATAGAATTGTATGTTTTTTTTACATCTATATCATTAATATAAGTAAGATTAATATTTTTATTATTTGATGCAGATATAATATTTTTATTGGAATCAAGTATCCAAATCTTTGCATTATCAATGGAGTCTAATAAGTTTATAATATCTATAAATTCTTTTCCCTTAGTACCTTGGGATATATAAGGCTTAAGAGTTTCTGAAATTTCCAAAGCATGTTTTTTCATGTTATTTCTTTTGATTTCATAGATGTTATTTTTAAATATATTTAATGAAATAATACCTATTAAAAGTGTTGAAATAATAACAATTGCTAAAAAGCCAACAGTAAGTTTAAAAGTAATGTTCTTTTTAATCATCTTTCACCTCAAATTTATATCCCATGCCCCAAACGGTTTTAATATCCCAGGTATACTGCCCATTAAGTTTAAGTTTCGCTCTTATTCGCTTTATATGAGTATCTACTGTTCGTGGGTCTCCGAAATAATCTATACCCCATATGCTATCAAGTAAAGTATCTCTTGAAATTATCTTATTAGGAGAACTTGAAAGCATCCATAAAACTTCAATTTCCTTTTTAGTAAGGTTAATATTTGTACCATTTAATTTAATTGAATAATTATCAATATCTAATTCAAGAGGATGATATTTAATTATACATAATTTATTATTTTCAGGTGGTGTAATCCTTCTAAGTACAGCCTTTATTCTTGCCACTACCTCTCCAGGACTAAAGGGCTTTACGATATAATCATCAGCACCAGAGTTCAACCCTAAAATCTTATCTGCATCTTCACTTTTTGCTGTTATCATTATTATCGGAGTATTAGATTGATGTCTTATTAATTTGCATATCTCCATTCCATTAAGTATTGGCATCATAATATCTAATAAAATAATTTGAGGATTGTGTATTTCAAATTTATGAAATGCTTCTTTTCCATCAAGAGCAAAAATTACGGTAAACCCTTCTTTTTCTATATAAGGTTTTAAAATTTTAATGATTTCTATGTTATCATCGGCAATCAAAATACTTTTATTCATTTTCTATCACCTCGAACTCCTTATCTTGTTTAAATTATATCATTGACATAGATTTAAAATGTGAAATAATTGTGGACTATTTTTGTTATGATTGTGATTTAATTGTAAACATATTAAGGTGAATTTTAATAAATATAACACAATTAGGACACTTTTTTATATTGGAACTCGTTTATTATCATAGTATACCAAATAAACACTAAGAAAATTTGAGGAGGAATAAAAAATGAAAGGAAAAAAAATTTTAGTGGCATTAGCACTGACGTTTGTAGTAGGAGCAAGTGCAACAGTTTATGCAGAAACAACAACTAATTCTACAAATCAGGGATTAGGACTTGGAAGAATAACATCAATGAGAGGGTATGACTATGTTTCTTCCTTATTAAAGAACAAACTTGGGATGACAGATAAGGAAATAACTGATAGCTTAAACTCAGGAAATACGATGTATGATTTGGCAAGAGACAAGGGAATGACTAGTGATGAGTTTAGAACAGCATTAATTGAAGAAAAGTCAAAAGCTATTGATGAAGCAGTATCGAAGGGAACAATTACAAAAGAACAGGGTGATTCTTTAAAACAAAACATAAAAAATAATATAAGCAACTGTACTGGTAATATTGGTCATATGCAGGGAAATAGTATGAGAGCAAATGGTAAAATGTTAGGTAATAAGCAGAGTGGCAGGACAAATTGCTATGTTAACACAAATATTAATTAACGTGAGTTCGAAAATAAAAAAAGAGTTATAGATATAAAAAATCCCATCA
>ENA-UOOI01000832-UOOI01000832.1-fermentation-metagenome-genome-assembly--contig:-NODE-832-length-36881-cov-8.608537_pt1 | contig 36881 bp, 33 predicted proteins | sample MGYA00245779_ERZ724027 | MGnify/ENA primary metagenome ERZ724027 (study PRJEB28704, sample SAMN03018318) | fermentation metagenome | biome: anthropogenic terrestrial biome; feature: soil; material...
GATGTTCAACGGGGAGATTCTTTCGGAGAACGCCACGAGAAAATTTTTCATCGGGAACAGCTTTTACACGACTTCCGCCAACCGGATCGCGCGGCGGATCTTTCCCGAAGCCCTGACCTGCGAGGAGGTGATCCGGTCATGCGGAGAACATCCGGCCGGCGGCTGATTCTGTCCTGCGTGCTGATCCTGGTTGTGGTCCCGCTGACCATCGCGTTCGGGATGACGTTTCTGCGCGACCGGAGCTACTGGTTCATCAGCGCCGCGATTTTGGTCGAAGCGACGCTGCCGTTCTTTTTGGCGTTCGCCCGGAGAAGGCCGAAGGCGCGGGAAATCGTCCTGATCTGTTCGCTGGCCGCGATCGCGGTGATCGGCAGGTGCGCGTTTTTCATGCTGCCCCAGTTCAAGCCGGTTTCCGCCGTCGTGATCGTCTCGGCGGTCGGCCTGGGGCCGGAATCCGGCTTTTTGGTCGGGGCTCTGGCGGGATTCGTGTCCAATTTCTTTTTCGGTCAGGGGCCGTGGACGCCGTGGCAGATGTTCAGCTTCGGCGTCATCGGATTTTTGGCGGGGCTTTTGTTCTTCCGCGGAAAGATCCGGAAACCGTCCAAAACCGAGGTCTGCGTTTACGGCGGCCTTTCCACCTTCCTGATTTACGGCGGGCTGATGAATTTCTATTCCGTCCTGGCGTTCAGCACCGCGGTGACGAAGGAAAGCGTGGCCGCAGTCTATCTGTCCGGCGTCCCGTTCGACCTGATCCACGCGGGTTCGACGGTGCTGTTCCTGTTCCTGATCGAAAAGCCGATGGCCGAAAAAATCACGAGGATGCGGGTCAAATACGGGCTGATCGACGAAAGCGAGCGCCTGGCGGAAGCCCGGTCACGGTTTCGTTCCGGCTGATCGGCGCGACGAAATCGGACGGCCCCGCCGACCTGGAAAACGGCCCGGCCGCGGTCGCGGCGATCTCGGCGTAAAACCGGGGCCGTCCAAAATCCGGAGCCGGAAACAGGGCAAAAATAAATCGGCGCTGTTCCATCGCGGGCGGTGGAACGGCGCTTCGTTGTCATGCGGCCCCCCGGCACAGCCGGGGGAGAAAGGGGGGACGAGAGGACTTGCTGCGGGCGCTTACGGCAAGTCCGCGTTCCAGGAACGCGGCGTTTCAGGCTGAGCGGCCAGAGAGGGGAGGGCGGCACTTCGGTACCCAGTCAGGCGGGCAGGTGCCTCAGCCGATACAAATTGGTGCGCTTTCCAAAGCGGGAAACCAGATTTAAAGCGAAAACGCCCACTTTGATCACAAATGAAAATGCGATCCGCCTCAGCCCGAAATTCGCGCCGAATATTTTCCAGATGCGGAACGACGAAAAAAAGGTGTAGAACCGTTTCAGGGCCTTGAAGAACATCTTCTGCAGTTCCCACGGCGTCATGGTCTTCGGCCGGAACGTCACGTTCATCATGTCGAACAGGCTCCAGTTTTTCGTGATCATCCGGTTCTCTTTTTCGTACTGCTGGTAGACGGCGGTCCCCGGGAACGGCGTCATGACCGCGGGCTGGAGCTGGTAGGCGTTGATTTTTTTGGAAAAATCCACGCTTCTGACGATGTCCTCCTTCCGGTCCGTGTCGATCCCGAGCACAAGGCTTGCGATCAGGCGGATTTTGTGTTTTGCCAGCGCGGCGGCGCACCGCTCGATATCCGAGATCTTTTGGTGCTTGTTGATGGTGTCGAGCGATTTCTGGTTGAGCGACTCGATCCCGACGAGCGCGCGCGTCAGATGCGCCCGCTGCAGCAGGCCGAGAAGTTCGTCGTCGTTCGCCATATCGGTCCGCCCGAAGAAGAACGTTTCGCGGAACACCAGCCCTTCCGCGATCATCCGCCGGCAGATCTCCTTTGCGCGTTCTTTGTTCGCCGTAAAATTGTCGTCCTCAAAGTTCATGTATTTGAAGCCGAGGCTTTTGTAATACCGCAGCTCGTCCATCACGCTGTCGACGCTCCGCTCCCGGTAGGGGCTGAACATCCGGGAGGTCGTGCAGAAGGAGCAGCAGAACGGGCAGCCGCGCGTCGACATGACGTTGGCGCAGTCGCAGCGGGTTTTCAGGAGGGAGTAATCCGGGAACGGTGCCTCGTCCAGATTCTTGAGGGGCCGGGCATGGACGATCTTTTCCGTACTGCGCCCCTCGACCGCGTCCAGGATCGCGGTTTCGCCTTCGCCGACGATGACCTGGTCCGCGTGCCGCAGCGCCTCCTGCGGCAGCACGCTTGCGTGCATTCCGCCGATCAGGACGCGGGCGTTCGATTCCCGGCGGAGCATGTCGGCGAGCTCATAGGCCCTCGGGGCGTTCGACGTCATGGTGTAGAGGCAGAAAACGTCGGCGTCGAGCAGCTTCGAATAATCCACGTCGGCGTACAGTTCCTCGTACACCGAAACGTCGTGCCCCGCGTTTTTCAGGATATGGCCGAGGATCAGAGGTCCGGTGATCGAATTGGGATGGCCGTAAATCAGATTGCCGATCCGGTACAGCCTCATTCTGCGCACTTTGCTGGCGGGCGTGATAAAAACGACTTTCATGGCAGTTCCTCCCACGGCAGGGAATTTCATTTTCTCCTTGCGGTTGTTTGAAAAACACTTCCTGATTCTATTATAGTGCGAAGGGAATCGGGCCACAACCCCCAAAGCGGGTTTTCAGGACGCTTCGATTTTTTTCGTTTGACTTGACTTCCTGCCGCAAGACGATTACTATTGCTATTGATACCGGTAAGGGCTGCCGCTGAAGCGATGCCTTCCGGCCCCGCCCATTGAAAACCGAATGGAGCGATATGAGCCTGACGTCGAAATCTGATTGAGACGGAAGATTGATCCAGCTGATTGGATGAACCAGCCCGGGACAGCCGTATTCGTCAGGATACGGCTGTTTTCTTTGCCGTGCGGAATTTCAGGGCGCTTTGAACCCCTGCGCGGCGGGGCGCCCCGCGGCCCATGGACTTTCCGCCGGGTCCTGGCGGGCCCCGGACCGGGGCTCGGGGCTTTTGAAAAACGAACGGAAAAAGGAGGTTGGGACGATGGGGATGAACGATACGCCCTCCGCGAACCGCGTCCATATCGGATTTTTCGGGCGGAGGAACGCGGGAAAATCCAGCATTGTCAACGCGGTCACGGATCAGGATCTGGCCCTGGTTTCGGAGACCAAGGGAACCACGACGGATCCGGTCTACAAGGCGATGGAGCTGCTCCCGATGGGGCCCGTCGTGATCATTGACACGCCCGGCTACGACGACGTGGGAAAGCTCGGGGAACTTCGCGTGAAAAAGACGAAGCAGGTGCTCAACCGGACGGACATCGCGGTCCTTGTGACGGACGCGGCGGAGCCCGCGGGGGAGTGCGAAAAGGAGCTGGTCTCCCTGTTCAGGCAGAAGGACATTCCCTATCTCGTCGTCCGCAACAAATGCGATCTGTCCTCCGGGCCCGTGCGGGCCGCGCCGGACGAAATCCGCACGAGCGCCGCCGACAAAACCGGCATCCGCGAGCTGAAGGAAAGACTCGCCCGGATGGTCCCCGTGCAGGACCCAAGGCTGCGCATCGTCGGGGACCTCATCCATCCGGGAGATTTCGTCGTCCTCGTCGTTCCGATCGACAAGGCCGCGCCGAAGGGCCGCCTGATCCTTCCGCAGCAGCAGACGATCCGGGATATCCTCGAAGCGGACGCCGCCGCGGTCGTCGTCAAGGAATACGAGCTGAGGCTGACGCTCGAACGGCTCGGCCGGAAGCCGGCGCTGGTGATCACGGACAGCCAGGTTTTCGCCAAGGTTTCGGCCGACACGCCGCCCGGGGTTCCGCTGACCTCTTTCTCCATCCTGATGGCGCGGTACAAGGGCTTTCTCGCGACCGCCGTGCGCGGGATCGCGGCGGCCGAAAAACTGAGGGACGGCGATACGGTCCTGATTGCCGAAGGCTGCACCCACCACCGGCAGTGCGACGATATCGGCAGCGTGAAGATTCCGCGGTGGCTCAAAAATTACACCGGCCGTGAGATCAGGATCGAAACGTCCTCCGGCACGGAATTCCCGGACGACCTCTCCCCGTATTCGCTGATCATCCACTGCGGCGGGTGCATGCTGACGCAGCGCGAGATGCGTTACCGCATGAAATGCGCGCAGGACCAGGGAATCCCGTTTACCAATTACGGCGTTCTGATCGCTTACATGCAGGGGATCCTGAAGCGGTGCCTCGGGATCTTCCCCGGTCTGCTCGCCGAACTCGAGGAAGGATGAGCGATGATCTATTACGGGGAAGAGACAAGACGCGCCGCCGAAAATTTCCGCCTGAACCACAAAAAGACCGATCTGCGCCTGATCTACGCCATTGCGACGGTCAAAAAGGCGGCGGCGCTGACCTACCTGGAACTCGGCGTAAAACCGGAAATCTACCGCTGCATCGCCGGGGTGTGCGACCGCATCGCCGCGGGCGAATTCGACGGCAGCTTCGTCACCGAGGCGCTGCAGGGCGGCGCCGGGACGTCGACCCACATGAACGTCAACGAGGTCATCGCGGCCGCCGCGTCGGAAGCGGCGGGGGTGCCGGTTCACCCGATCAACGACGTGAACCGCGGGCAGTCGACGAACGACGTGTATCCCACGGCGCTCCGCATCGCGGCGATCCGCCTGCTCCGGAGCCTGAGCGGCGCGTGCGCCCGCCTTCAGGAGGCGCTGCAGAAGCGCGAAAACGAATTCGACGGCATCAAAAAACTCGGACGCACCGAGCTGATGGACGCGGTTCCGGTCACGCTCGGAAGCGAGTTCGGCGCCTACGCGCAGGCGATCGCGCGCGACCGCTGGCGCCTCTACAAAGTGGAAGAGCGCCTGCGTCAGGTGAATATCGGCGGCACGGCGGTCGGCAGGTACGACAACGCCGGACGGAACTATCGGTTCCGCGTGATCGAAAAGCTGCGCGAACTGACGGGGATCGGGCTGGCGGCGGCCGAATATCCGATGGACGTGACGCAGAACAACGACGTCCTCGTCGAGGTGTCCGGCCTTTTGAAAGCGCTTGCCGTGAACCTGATGAAGATCGCCGGCGATCTCCGGCTGATGAATTCCGGACCGAAGGGCGGCCTGGGAGAGATCCGCCTGCCGGAGCTGCAGAAGGGCAGCAGCATCATGCCCGGAAAGGTCAACCCGGTGATCCCGGAAATGGTCATGCAGTGCGCGATGCGCGTGATTGCGAACGACGCGGCCGTCACGGTCGCGTCGGCGCACGGCGAATTCGAGCTCAACGCGTTCCTGCCGCTGATCGCGGACAGCCTGCTCGAAAGCCTCTCGCTTCTGGAACGCGCCGTCTCGCTGTTCCGTGAAAAATGCATCGCCGTCCTGCGGCCGGACGAGGAACAGTGCAAAAAGCTCCTGGAACGCTCGTTCGCGTTCGCGACTTCCTACGTTCCTCTGCTCGGATACGACGCCGTGGCCGCGGCGGTGAAAAACAGCGCGGATCCGCGGGAGGCGGCCCGGAAGCTGGACGCGATGGCGAACGGGCGCGGGGACGGATCGGGGCGCTGATTTTTCCGGACCGCTTTGACAAGCCGGAACTTTTGTGATACGATAAACATGGTACCCCGTGCTTTCTGAAACGCGGAGGATCAAGACCAGAACGTACCTGACCGCAAGGAGTTTCCGAGCGGAAAGCGAGAATTCGGTGTCGACCTGTGATTGTGCCGTTTTGCTCCCTTTTCCCCGGATTGGAGAAAGGGGAGCTTTTATTTGTCTCTTTGGGGGGCGCCGCCATGCTGACCGGCCTGAACGATCCGTCGGAACTGTCCGGATTCCTGAATACCGCCGGCAAAACGGAGCTTTCCGAGACGATCGGCTATTTTCTGCGGGAGGCTTCGCCGCAGGAGCTTTCCGCGCTTGCCCGCGGCGCGGAGAAGACGAGGGAAGCCCATTACGGCCGCAAGGTCTATTTCCGCGGCCTGATCGAGTTTTCGAACTATTGCAAAAACAACTGCTATTACTGCGGGATCCGCAGGGACAACCCGAACATCCGGCGGTACCGGCTGTCGGGGAAGGAGATTCTCCGGTGCTGCGGGATCGGCCATGGGCTCGGGTACCGCACCTTTGTTTTGCAGAGCGGAGAGGACCCGTTTTATACCGACGAGCGGCTGTGCCGCATCGTTTCCGCGATCAGGGAACGTTTCCCGGACAGCGCGGTCACCCTTTCCATCGGGGAGAAGAGCCGGGATTCGTACAGGCGGTATTTCGAGGCGGGCGCGGAGCGTTACCTTCTGCGGCACGAAACCGCCGACGAAGCGCACTACAAAAAGCTGCATCCGCCCGAATTGAGCCTGAAACACCGGATGCGGTGCCTGTACGGCCTCAAGGAAATCGGGTATCAGGTCGGGGCCGGGTTCATGGTGGATTCCCCGTATCAGACCAGCGGCACGCTGGCGGAGGATTTTCTGTTCCTGCGGGAGCTCCAGCCCGAGATGGTCGGGATCGGCCCGTTCATCCCCCAGAAGGACACGCCGTTTGCGGGTTCCTGCGAGCCGTCCGCCCGGCGGACGCTGATCCTGCTGTCGCTTTTGAGGCTCCTGCTGCCGAAAGCCCTGCTTCCCGCGACGACCGCGCTCGGCACCATCGACCCGCGGGGCAGGGAAAAGGGTTTTCGGGCGGGGGCCAACGTCGTGATGCCGAACCTGTCCCCGGTGGAGCACCGCAGGGATTACGCGCTCTACGACAATAAGATCTGCATGGGCGAGGAGGCGGCCGCGTGCTTCGGCTGCCTCGCCGGGCGGATCCGGGCCGCCGGCTTCGTCCCGGATTTTTCCCGGGGGGACCACGTCGACTGGGAAAAGGAAAGGCCGGGCGCGCTGCCCCGCGCCTCGGAACGCGCTTTTCATGAAATTTGACAGGAGGGAACCGCTGTGGAAACCAGGGTGGCCATCATCGGAATTATCGTCCAGAACAGGGATTCGGTCGAATCCCTGAACGCGCTGCTCCACGAGTACGGGAACTATATCGTCGGCCGCATGGGGATCCCGTACCGCGGCAGGGGGATCAACGTCATCAGCGTCGTGCTGGACGCCCCGCAGGACGCGATCAGCGCGCTGTCCGGCAAAATCGGGAAGCTGCCGGGCGTCAGCGCCAAGACCGCGTATTCCAATGTGATTTCAAAGGAATGAGCCGGGCGGAAGGAGCGGAACAATGATCCAGTTGGCGGTGTACGGAAAAGGCGGGATCGGAAAATCGACGACGGCCTCGAATCTGGCGGCCGCGATGTCGGAAAAGGGACTGCGGGTCATGCAGATCGGCTGCGACCCGAAGGCGGATTCGACCGCGAGCCTCCGCGGCGGGCAGATGCCGACCGTGCTCGGGCTCATCAGAAAATACAAGGACGATTTCAAGCTGGAGGATATGGTGCGGATCGGTTTCGGCGGAGTGGTCTGCGTGGAGGCGGGCGGCCCCGTGCCGGGGCTGGGCTGCGCGGGGCGCGGCATTATCGCCGCGCTGAAAAAGCTGCGGCAGAAGGGCGCGTATGAAAAATACCGGCCGGACGTCGTCCTGTACGACGTGCTCGGCGACGTCGTGTGCGGCGGCTTTTCGATGCCGATGCACCGGGGCTACGCCGACCGGGTGTTCATCGTCACGTCCGGGGAGAACATGTCGATCCACGCGGCGGCCAATATCGCGATGGCGGTTGAAAATTTCAGGGGCCGCGGCTACGCTTCGCTCGGCGGGCTGATCCTGAACCGCCGGAACGTGAAAAACGAGGAGGAGAAGGTGCGGGAGCTGGCCGGGGACTTCCATACGGCGATCGCGGGGACGCTCGACTGGAGCGAAACCGTGCAGGACGCGGAGGCGCTCGGCAAGACCGTCGTCGAAGCCTTTCCCGAAAGCGCAATGGCCGGCCGGTACCGCGGGCTCGCCGAACGGGTCCTTCTGCTGTGCGGGGAGGGAAAGCCATGCTGAAGAAACTCGGCCGCAGCGGCGGGCGGGGCGGGCCGGAGGTGAGGATCCGCGACGCCCGCTTCCCGGAGCCGTTCGCCTCCGGGCTCGAGTACAACGCCCCGGCCAGAGGCCCGTGGAACATCGTGCACACGGGCATGCTGATCCCGGGCGCGCACCAGATCTTCGCCTGCGCGCAGGGGTGCCTGCGCGGCGTGGTCCTGACCGCGGCGGAAATGAACGCGATGGACCGGATGTCCTGGATCTCGGTGAGCGAAAGCGATCTGTTCGACGGCAGCATGGAGCGGAACATCATCGACGGCGCGGCGGACATCCTGGACCGGATCGATCCCCTGCCGCCGGCCGTGCTCCTGTTCATCAGCTGCATCCACCTCTTCGCCGGCTGCGATTTCGAAATGATCCTCGGCGAGCTCCGCGGCCGCTTCCCTCGGGTCGATTTTGCCGACTGCTACATGAATCCGACCATGCGCAAGAGCGGGCTGACGCCGGACCAGCTGATGCGCCGCCAGCTTTACAGCCTGCTCAGGCCGAGGAAAAAGGACGAAAAGTGCGTCAACCTGATCGGGAACGACCGGCCGACCGACGAATCGAGCGAGCTCCTCGCGATGATCCGCGAAGCCGGGTTCGGGCTCAGGGACATCACGCTGTGCGGGACCTATGAGGACTATCAGAAGATGGCGGGGAGCGCCGTCAACCTGACCTGTCTCCCCGCGGCGGCGGCCGCCGGGGAGGAGCTGGAGCGCAGGCTCGGCCAGAAGCACCTGTATCTGCCGCTGAGCTATTCCCGGCAAGAGATCGCGGAAAATTACGCGAAGCTCGCGCGGGTCCTCGGCGTCGAAGCGCCGGATTTCTCCGGGGCGGCGGCCCGGGCGGAAGAGGCCCTCGGCGCGGCGCGCCGCGTGGTCGGGGACGCGCCGGTCGCGATCGACTACACCGCGACGCCGCGCCCGCTCGGGCTTGCCCGCCTGCTGCTGGAACACGGCTTCGCGGTCCGGAAGGTCTACGCGGACGTCTTTTCCGGCGAAGAACGGGCGGATTTCGACTGGCTGAAGCAAAACGCGCCGGAGCTGGCCGTTTCCGCGACGGTCCGTCCCGAAATGCGGTTCGCCGCGCGCGTCGCGCCCGGGGAAAAGGTGCTGGCGATCGGGCAGAAAGCCGCCTACTTCTGCGGCACGGGCCGCTTCGTCAACATCGTCGCGGGCGGCGGGATGTACGGCTTCGACGGGATCGCCCGCCTCGCCGGACTGATGGCCGACGCGTATCTGCGGGAAAAGGACACGAGGACGGTCATTCAATATAAAGGACTGGGGTGTGAGAGCTGCTTATGAAACGGTGTGCAAGGATCCTGCCGGTCTACGCGGCCGATACCTCCGGGGTCTGCTCCGCCCTTTACGAATTGGGCGGCATGACGGTGATCCACGACGCGTCCGGCTGCAATTCCACCTATACGACGCACGACGAGCCGCGGTGGTACGATTTCGACAGCATGGTCTACATTTCCGGGCTGACGGAAACGGAAGCGGTGATGGGCGACGATCAGAAGCTGATCGACGACATCGCAGACGCGGCGCGGGAGCTTTCGCCGCGCTTTGTCGCCGTGTGCGGCGCGCCGATCCCGATGATGGTCGGGACGGACTTCGAGGCGATCGCCGCCGCGGTGGAGGAAGAGACCGGGACGCCGGCGTTCGGCCTGAACACGAGCGGCATGCGCTCCTATCTCGCCGGGGAGTCCGAGGCCCTGGAGACCGTGGCCGAAAAGTTCTGCCGGACGAACGTCCCGGGGACGAAAGAGCTTTCGGCCAATCTCGTCGGGGCGACCCCGCTCGACTTTTCGGTCAACGGCAGCGTGGAGTCCATCCGGCGGTGGCTCGCGGACAACGGGTTCGGGCTGGTTTCCTGCCTTGCGATGGGCAGTTCCCTCGACGAGATCGCCCGGGCGGGCGGCGCGCATGTGAACCTCGTCGTTTCGGCCGGCGGGCTGGCGGCCGCGAAGGCGCTGCGGAAACGGTTCGGCACCCCGTACGTCGCGGGCGTGCCGGTCGGAGCCGCTTTTTCGAAGCTGCTCGCGGAGGAGCTCCGGAGCGCCGCGGAAAGCGGGAAGAGCGGCGCGCCGTGCGCGCGGCGGAAAAACGGGGCGCGCGGCGGCCTCGCCGTCGTCGGCGAAAGCGTTTTCGCCGGGTCGCTGGCGCGCGCCGCCGAACTGGATCTGGGGGAACCCGCCGGCGTGCTCTGCCCGCTGGAAACCGCGCCGGAGCTGACGGCGCCGGGCGACGCCATGATCCCGGGCGAAGAGGACGCGGCGGAACGGTTCGCCCGGGCCGGCGGCGTGGTCGCCGACCCGCTTTACCGGCCGGTCTGCCCGGACGGCGTGCCGTTTTACGGCCTGCCGCACGAGGCGTTTTCGGGCAGGTGCTTCCGAAAATCGATCCCGAACCTGATCGGCAAAAATCTGAAGCGGTGGATGAAACGATGATCAAACTGGCCGTTTACGGCAAAGGCGGGATCGGCAAATCGACGGTGACGAGCAATCTGGCGGCCGCGTTTGCCTCCCTTGGGAAAAAAGTGATCCAGATAGGCTGCGACCCGAAGGCGGATTCGACGATCAACCTGCTTTCCGGGAACCGGGTCACGCCGGTGATGAACTATCTGCGGGAATTCGACCGCGAGCCCCGGCGCCTCGAAGAGATCGCGAAGGAGGGCTTCGGGCACGTCCTGTGCATCGAAACCGGAGGCCCCACGCCGGGGCTCGGCTGCGCGGGCAGGGGCATCCTCACGACCTTCGCCCTTCTCGAAGACCTCCGGCTGTTCGAAACCCGCCGTCCCGACGTCGTGCTGTACGACGTGCTCGGCGACGTCGTCTGCGGCGGGTTTGCCGCGCCGATCCGGGAGGGGTACGCCTCCGAGGTGCTGATCGTCACGTCCGGCGAAAAAATGGCTCTCTACGCGGCCGAAAACATCAACACCGCCGTCCGCAATTTCGCCGACCGCGGGTATGCCAAAACGCGCGGGATCGTCCTCAACCGCAGGGACGTAGAAGGCGAGGAGGAAAAGGTCCGCGCCTTCGCGCGGCGGGCCGGCCTGCCCGTCGTCGCGGACATTCCGCGGAGCGCGGACATCATCCGGTGCGAGGATCTGGGAAAGACCGTCGTCGAAGGGGATCCGTCCCTGCCCGTGAGCCGCAGGTTCTTCGCGCTCGCGGAGCTGCTGCTCGGAGAGGGGGAGGCCGATGCGTAAGGCGTACTGCATCACCGCCGCCGAGCTCGCGGAGCGCGGGCGTTCCGGCGTGCCGGACGAACTGGTCTCCTCCGCGCATCTGATCTACAGCTCGCCCGCGACGCTGGCGTTCAACTCGCCGGGAGCGCGGGGCTTCGGCGTCAAGCGCGCCGGGCTGGCGGTCCCGGGCTCCGTGATGCTGCTCGTCTCGCCGGGCTGCTGCGGCCGGAATACGGCGGCGCTCGGCGGGCCCGGTTACGGCGAACGGTTCTTTTACCTGCTGCTGGACGACACGGATATCGTGACGGGCCGGCACCTGTCCAAGATCCCGGACGCGGTCAGGGAAGTCTGCGCGTCCTGCGCGGCGCCGCCGTCCGCCGTGATGCTCTGCATCACCTGCGTCGACGCGCTGCTCGGGACGGACATGGAACGGGTGTGCCGAAAGGCCTCGGAGCGGGCGGGCGTGCCCGTGGTGCCGTGCTACATGTACGCGCTGACGCGGGAGGGGCGCCTGCCCCCGATGGCTGCGGTGCGCGCGGCGGTTTATTCCCTGCTGGAGCCCGCCGGGCGGAGGCCGGACGAGGTCAATCTCCTCGGCTATTTTTCACCGCTGGTCGACGGCTGCGAGCTGTACCCGCTGCTCGGGCAGGCCGGCGTGCGCCGGATCCGCGAGATTTCCCGGTGCCGGACGTTCGGCGAATACCGGGAGATGGCGCGCGCAAATTTCAATCTCGTCCTGAATCCGGAGGCGCGGTACGCCGCCCGGGAGATGGAGAAAAAGCTGGGGATCCCGTCCGTCGAGCTGACCCGGCTGTATCAGCTCGACAAAATACGGAATCAATACCGCCTGCTCGGGGAGGCCGTCGGCGCCGCCTTCGACGACCGGCGCTACTACGACGCGGCGGCCGGGGCGGTCGAAGCGTTCCGCCGGAAATACGGCGGCGTCGCGTTCGCGGTCGGCGAAGTGCAGAACGCCGATCCGTTCGAGCTGTCGCTCGCGCTGATCCGGTACGGGTTTGCGGTTTCCGAAATCTACGGCACTGTGGGAGACGCAAATTTCGCGTATCTCAAAAAGATCGCGCGGCTCAGCCCGCGGACGAAAATTTACTCCAATCTTTCGCCGACCATGCTTTGCTACGACGAAAGCGGTTCGGATGCGGAAGCGGCCGTCGGCGCGGACGCCGTCTATTACCATCCGCGGCTTCCCGGCGTCGGCTGGAACGGGGAGCGCCAGCCGTTCGGCTACGCCGGGGTCCGGGCGCTGTTCGGGGCGCTCGACAGGGCGCTCGGTGCGGCGGGGAGGGCGAAATGAACGGTCTGCTGAAGGTCCTGCCGCCGTTCGCGCCCGATCAGTCCGGGGCCGTGTCGGCGCTCTATGAAATGGGCGGCCTGATCGTGATCTGCGACGCGGGCGGCTGCACCGGCAACGTGTGCGGCTTCGACGAGCCGCGCTGGTTCCGGAAGAAAAGCGCCGTTTTCAGCGCCGGGCTGCGCGACATGGACGCGATCCTCGGACGCGACGACCGGCTGATCGCAAAGCTGGGGGACGCCGTGTCTCAGACGGACGCGGCGTTCACGGCGCTCGTCGGGACCCCCGTCCCGGCGGTCATCGGGACGGATTTCCGCGCGCTGAGGCGCATGGCCGAAAAGCGGACCGGGCTTCCGGCGATCGCCGTCGAAACGACGGGGACCGGCCTGTACGACGAGGGCGAGGAACAGGCGCTGCTGGCGCTGTTCCGGACCTTCGCGGCGGAAACCTTTCCGGTGGAGCGGGGAACGGTCGGCGTGCTCGGCGCGACCCCGCTCGATTTCGGCTCGCCGCGCGCCGGGGAGCTTTTGGCGGAATCGCTCGCGCGCCGCGGCTGGAACAGGGCCGTCTGCTACGGCATGGGGAGCGGCCTTTCCGCCGTGCGCCGCGCCTCCGCCGCGGAACAGAATCTGGTCGTCTCCCCGGCCGGCCTGAAAACGGCGGAATACCTGAACAGGACCTTCGGAACGCCGTATGCCGCCGGCTGTCCGTTCCTGCCGGAACATCTGGAAAAGAGCCTGGCCGGGCTCGGCGGAAAGCGGGTGCTCGTCATCCATCAGCAGGTGCTGGCGAACGCGGTGCGCGACCGGATCCTCGAGCGCGCGGACGCCGACGTGACGGTCGCGACGTGGTTCCTGCTCAAAGAGGAGCTGAAGCGGGAAGGGGATTTCCGCCTGACCGGCGAGCGGCAGTTCGCGCGGGCCGTCGGGGACGGCGGCTACGACGTCGTGATCGGCGACGCCCTGCTGAGGCGCGCGCTCGGGGGGTACAGGGGCGCGTTCCTCGGCCTCCCGCATTTCGCGGTGTCCGGCGGGCCCGAAAAAGAAAGCGAAGCGGCGGAAAGAAGGTGAAGGCGCTATGGAAAAAACGGTTCCCGGTCTGGTGATACGGATCTACGGCGTCGTCCAGGGCGTGGGGTTCCGCCCGTTTGTCAAAAGGACGGCGGACCGGTTCGGGATCCGGGGCAGCGTCGCGAACAAGGGCCCGTATGTCGAGGTGCGCGCCCGGGGAACGGCGGAAGCGCTCCGGGCCTTTCTCGAAACGCTGAAAAACAAGCCTCCGGAGCGGTCGAGCATCCTGAAAACGGACGTGAAGGAAACGGACGGGGAACCCGCGGCGGGTTTTGAGATCGTGGAGAGCGAGCGGGAATCCGGCGACATCTTCGTCTCGCCCGACATCGCCGTCTGCGACCGGTGCAAGCGGGAGCTTTTCGACAAAAACAACCGGCGGTACCTGCATCCGTTCATCAACTGCACCGCGTGCGGCCCGAGGCTGACCATCCTGGATTCGATGCCCTACGACCGCGAGCGCACGAGCATGGCGGAATTCCCGATGTGCCCCCGGTGCGAATACGAATACACCCACCCCGAGACCAGAAGATACGACGCGCAGCCGGTGTGCTGCAACGACTGCGGCCCGCAGGTCTATCTGCTCGGCCGGCCGGAGCGCGGAGCGGACGCGATCACCTTCACCCGGCGCGCGATCATGGAGGGGAAGATCGCGGCGGTCAAGGGGATCGGCGGATTCCACCTGTGCTGCGACGCGTCCGACGAAAAGGCCGTCCGGCGGCTGCGCGGACTGAAGCACAGGCCGGTCAAGCCGTTCGCGGTCATGCTCCGCGACCTTGACGCCGCCCGGCGCGAGTGCGTGGTGCTCCCGGAGCAGCAGCAGGTGCTGGACGGCCACCAGAAGCCGATCGTCCTTCTGAAAAAGAAACCCGGAAGCCGCCTGTGCCGCGGGATTGCGCCGGGCAATCCTTCGGTCGGGGTCATGCTTCCGTACGCGCCGATCCAGCTTCTGCTTTTCACCTACGACGACGACGTGGACATGACGGACTGCCTGGTGATGACGAGCGGGAACGTTTCGGGCGCGCCGATCTGCAGGAGCGACGGGGACGTTCAGCGGGAAATTGCGGGATTCTGCGACGTGGTCCTGTCCCACGACCGGAAGATCCGCCTGCGCGCCGACGATTCCGTGATGGATTTCTTCGAGAAAAAGCCGTATATGGTCCGGCGCTCGCGCGGCTACGCGCCTCTGCCCTTCATGCTTTCCGAAGATTTCCACGGGCAGGTGCTCGGGATCGGCGGCGAGCTGAAGAACACGTTCTGCATCGGGAAGGACAGCCTTTTCTATCCGTCCCCGTACATCGGCGATATGGAGGACGTCCGGACCGTCGGGGCGCTGCGGGAATCCGTCGGCAGGATGGAGACGCTGCTGGAGGCGAAGCCGCAGGCGGTGGCGTGCGACCTGCACCCGAAATACAACACGGTCGCCGTCGCGGAAAGCCTCGGCCTGCCGGTCCTGAAAATACAGCATCATTATGCGCACGTCGTCTCCTGCATGGCGGAAAACGACGACCCCGGCCCCGTGATCGGCGTTTCCTTCGACGGCACCGGCTACGGCCCCGACGGGACCGTCTGGGGCGGCGAGTTTTTAAAGGCGTCGTACGCCGGGTTCGAACGGCTCGGCAGCATCCGCCCGTTCCTGCAGGTCGGCGGCGAGGCCGCGGCGCGGGAGGGCTGGCGCGTCGCCGTGTCGATGCTGTACGGGATTTACCGGGAAAAGGCCGCCGGGATCGTCTCCGCGCTGGGGCTGTGCGGCGAGCGGGAAATGCGCGTGCAGATCGGGATGGCCGACCAAAGGCTGAACGCCGTCGTTTCCACCAGTGCCGGGCGGCTGTTCGACGGCGTCGGCGCGCTCCTCGGCATCCGGAAGAAATCCACGTTCGAGGGCGAGGCGGCGATGGCGCTCCAGTTCGCCGCCGAGGCATGGGCCGGCCGGCATCCCCGGGGGACGGGGGACTTCGAGGCGGAGGGCGGCCTGCTCGCCCCCGCCGAAAGCGGGTTCGCGCTCCGCACGGACGCGCTGGTGAAGCGCCTGACGGAGGCGGCGCTTGCGGGCGGAAACGCCGGCCGGCTCGCCTATATGTTCCATTCCGCCCTTGCGGACCTGATCGCGGCGGGCTGCGAAAGGGCCCGCCAAACGACGGGGCTCGAAGCGTGCGCGCTCAGCGGCGGCGTTTTCCAGAACCGGCTTCTGACCGGGATGTGCGCCTCCCGGCTGCGGAAACGCGGGTTCCGCGTGCTGCTCCACAGCCTGATCCCGCCGAACGACGGCGGAATCGCGCTCGGGCAGGCGGTCGCGGCCATGTCAAGACTGAATCGCTGAGACGCAGGGCCCTCCGCAAGCGGACGAAACGATCGATCGCTACTGAAGAGACAAAGAAATACGGGAGGTATGGATGATGTGTGTGGGAATTTCGGCAAAGGTCGTCAGCCTTGACGAGGATACGGCGGTCATCGACGTGTCCGGGGCGAAACGGAAGATCGAATCGGGGCTGATCGAGGATCTCGAACCCGGCGATTATGTGATGGTGCACGCCGGCATGGCCATCGCCCGGATCACCGGAAACGACGCCGACGAAACGGACCGGATGATGGAGTCGATTGAATGAAAACCGGGACTCTGTCTGCCAAAGAGATCATCGAGTCCTATCGGGGCCCGCGCCTGCGCATCATGGAGGTCTGCGGGACGCATACGCACGAGATCTTCCGGCTCGGTATCCGGAAGCTCCTGCCGGAGGCGGTCGAGCTGATCTCCGGCCCCGGATGCCCGGTCTGCGTCACGCCGGTCGGATATATCGACGAGGCGGTGCTGCTCGCGCTTGAGAAGGGCGCGGTCATCTGCACGTTCGGCGATCTGATCCGCGTGCCCGGCACCGAGACAAGCCTTGCCGGAGCGCGCGCAAAGGGGGCGAGGATCCGGACGGTCTATTCCCCGCTGGACGCCGTCGCGTACGCGCGGGAAAACCCGGACCGGAACGTCGTCTTTCTCGCGGTCGGCTTCGAGACGACGACCCCGGCGGCGTGCATTGCCGTCAAAAAAGCAAAAAAAGAAGGGCTCTCCAATTTCACGCTGCTCGCCGCCAACAAAACGATGCCGAACGCCTACGAGGCTCTGAAGGACAGCGCCGACGCGTTCCTGTATCCGGGGCACGTCAACGCGATCGCCGGGACCGCCGTCTGCGAGCGGCTGGCGCGGGAAGGAATTTCCGGCGTGGTCACGGGGTTCACCGCGCGGGAGCTGCTGACCGCGCTGGCGGTCGTGATCCGCCTTTCGCAGAAAGGGGAGCCGTTCTTCCGGAACTGCTATCGGCGGGTGGTGCGGCCGGAGGGCAACGTGCCCGCGCGGAAGCTGATGGCCGAGGTCATGGAGCCCTGCGACGCGGTGTGGCGCGGGCTCGGCGTGATCGCGGGCTCCGGGCTCCGTCTCCGCGGGGCTTACCGAGATTTCGACGCGGAGGCGCGCTTCGGGATCCCGCGGCTCGAAGGGAAGAGCAATCCCGCCTGCCGCTGCGGCGAGGTTCTTCGGGGCGGATGCAGGCCCTCCGACTGCAAACTGTTCGGAACGGGCTGCACGCCGCAGCACCCGGTCGGCGCGTGCATGGTTTCGAGCGAGGGCGCCTGCTCGGCCTATTATCAATATGGAGGCGATTGGAATGGATAAAACGGTTACGCTGGCGCACGGCGCGGGCGGAAAACAGACGTCGGAGCTGATCGACCGGCTGTTCCGGCCGTATTTTTCGAATCCGGATCTGACCGCGGACGACGCGGCGGTCCTTTCGGTGGAATCGGGGAAGATCGCGTTCACGACGGACGGATTCATCGTTTCCCCCTACGAGTTCCCGGGCGGGAACATCGGGAAGCTCAGCGTCTGCGGCACGGTCAACGATCTTTCCTGCATGGGCGCGGAGCCGCTTTATCTGTCCTGCGCGTTTGTGATCGAGGAAGGATTTCCGATGGAAGAGCTGAAGCGGATCGCGGAGGCGATGGCAAAGACGGCCCGCGAAGCCGGCGTGCGCATCGTCGCCGGCGACACGAAGGTGGCCGGAAAGGGCGAGGCGGACCATATTTTCATCACCACGACCGGCGTCGGCCGCGTCCTGGAGGGCGCGCATCCGTCCGGAAAGCTGGCCCGGCCCGGCGACGCGGTCCTTGTGACCGGGGACGTCGGGCGCCACGGCTGCGCGATCCTGCTTGCCAAGGGCGATTTCGGCATCGACGCGGACGTGACGAGCGACTGCGCGCCGCTCTGGAGCACGGTGCGGGCGATGTTCGGGGTCACGAAGGACATTCACGTCATCCGCGATGCCACGCGGGGCGGCGTCGGGACGGTGCTGTATGAGATCGCCGGACAGAGCGGCGTCGGGATCCGCCTGGACGCCGGGAAGATCCCGGTCGCTCCGGAGGTGTCCGGCGTCTGCGGCATGCTCGGGCTGGAACCGCTCTATCTTGCCTGCGAGGGCCGCCTCGTCGTCTTTGTGCCGAAAGAGGCCGCCCCCGCGGTCGTCGAAACGCTCCGCCGGTGCCCGTATTCGGAAAATGCCGCGGTCATCGGGGAGGTGACCGCGGAGCTGCCCGGCAGCGTGGTGATGAAAACCGCCGTCGGGACGCAGGCGCTTCTGCCTCAGCCGGGCGGAGAGCTGCTGCCCCGCATCTGCTGACGGGGAAATGCCGGAGCGCGGTCCGGACCCGTTCCCCGGCGGATCCGTGCGGAAAGGTACCGGTCCGGGAATTTGTGCGAAGGAGAAGCGCGATGCGGATTGCCATGATTACCGGCGCCTCCAGCGGGCTTGGGCGCGCGTTCGCAAGCGAAATTGCGAAACGAAAGGACCTCGATTCGATCTGGATCATCGCACGGCGCGAAAACCGGCTGCTCGAGCTTGCGGAGGAACTGCCCCTCCCGGCCGTTCCGATTCCGCTGGACCTCACGGCGGAGGACAGTTTTTCCGCGCTGAGGGCGCTTTTGGAACGAAGCAGACCGGAAATCCGGATCCTCGTCAACGCCGCGGGATTCGGCAGGATCGGGAATTACGCGGCGGTTTCGGACGATGACAGCGGCCGGATCGTCGACCTGAACTGCCGCGCCCTCGTGAAAACGACGCTGCTCGCGCTGCCCTACATGACGCGGGGCGCGCGGATCCTGGAAATCTGCTCCACAGCGGCGTTCCAGCCCCTGCCCGCCCTGAACGTTTACGCGGCGAGCAAGGCGTTCGTCTATCGTTACAGCCGGGCGCTGCGGTGGGAGCTTTTCGGGCGCGGCATCCATGTGACCGCCGTCTGCCCGTACTGGATCAGGGACACGGAATTCATCCCGGCTGCGAAAGGGACCGCCGATCCGCGCGCGGTGCGGCACTTTCCGTTCGCCTCGCGGGCCCGCCGCGTCGCCAGGTCCGCCCTGCGCGCCGGTACGCTCAATCTGCCCGTGTCCACGCCGGGCCCGGTCGCTTTCCTGCAGAGAATCGTCGCGAAATTCGTTCCCCATGAGATCGTCATCGCCTGCTGGGAAGCCCTTCGCCGCCTTTAACAACGGCCGCCCGCCTGCGAGTCCTGCGGGCAGGTTTGCTGTCCGGCCGCAAGGATCGCAAGATTGTCGCCCAGGGAGTTAAAGAAGTTTGCAAGGAGATTCATTTCCCCGGGGCTTACTTCTTTCGAAATGGCGATGGCCGCGGCGGACGCGAGCAGGACCGTATCGGTACCCGAAGAACATTGCGGCATGTTTGATCCCCCCCTCGGAATCCGTATGCCGTTCCATGCATAAAAAGGACGCCCGCAGCGTGTGCGGGCGTCCTTTTTATGCATGGAACAAGTCTGTCCGGCCGGGAAGGATCCGTCGTTACAGCTCGATCAGGTCATGCGTCGTGCTGATCATGTTCTCATAGCCGTCCTCCGTAATCAGGATCTGATCCTCGATGCGGACGCCGCCCCAGTTCGGGATGTAAATTCCAGGTTCGATCGTGCGGACGTTGCCGGCTTCGAGCACCGTGTCGGAAGTCGGGCTCATAAACGGCATTTCATGGACGAACAGGCCGATGCCGTGGCCGATTCCGGTATAGTGGTAGGGAAGATATTCCGTGTTCTCGATGGGTTTGATCGATTCCTTGTAGACGTCCCTGAGCGGAACGCCGGCCTTCATCTTGGCGAGCGAGCCCTCGACCATCTGCTTCTCCAGATCGTAAACCTCGCGCTGCTTTGCGTCCGGCTTCCCGACGATGACGGTCCGCGTCATGTCGGACATGTAGCCGTGGTACTGGCACCCGAAGTCCATCAGGACGAAGTCGCCGTACTCCACGGCTTTCTCCGAGGGGATGCCGTGCAGAAGCGACGTGCGGGCGCCTGAAATCAGGATGTTCCCGTACGGCTGGGTGTCGGAACCCTCAAGGACCATGTAAAGCGACAGTTTGGCGGCGAGTTCTTTTTCCGTGACGCCCACGCGGATATCCTTGAGCAGGCGCTCGAAAGCGCGGCAGGAAATATCGCAGGCGACGCGCTGGTACTGGATCTCCTGCGGAGTCTTGATGGAACGCATTTTTTCGATCACGTCGGTCGTGGGGATCAGCTCCGCCTTGACCGACCTGCCGAATTCCAGGAACTGGCCGTAGTTCATTCCGTCCGATTCGAACCCGATGCGCCGGACCCCGTGCTTTTCGCCCAGGACCTGCACCGCTTCGCCCAGCGTCTTGCCGGGCTTCCGCCAGACATAGATCTCAAAATCCGGGCATTCCTGGCCGGCCTGTTCGGTGTACCGGGGATCCGTCAGGAAATAGCCCTTCTCCTTCGTGACGAAAAGATAGGAATCGGCCCCCGTAAATCCGCTGATATACCGGACGTTTTCCCTTTTCGCGAGAAAGAATCCGTCCAGTCCGTTCTTCTCCATGTATTCGCATAACCGTTCCTGATTCGTTGCCATTGCTAACCTCCGTTTTCTGTTTGAACAATCTTTGTATGGGTGGATGGACGATGCCCGGTTCAGTCGGTTTCGTCTGCGGGCTCAAAGACTTTTTCCCCGCCGAAATAAACGCCCAGAACGTGATCGAGCGCCGTGATGTCGCTGGATGCGTCGCCCCGGACGACGAGAATGTCCGCCTGCAGTCCGGTTTCCAGTTTGCCCGTCGTGCCGCTGAGCCCGAGGACCTTCGCGGGATTGACGGTCGCCGTCCGGATGGCCTGCAGCGGCGTGATGCCGTACTTGACCATGTAGCCGAGCTCAAGGTTGATGGGCAGCGGCGGCGCGTCCCGCAGGACCATGTCGGTTCCCGCAAGGACCGTGACGCCGGTGTCGTAAAATTCCTTGAAGTGGTCGCGGTAGGCGAGGGCGGCCGGCTTGTAGTAGGCCATGCCGCGCAGCTCGCGGGCGGCGACGGGATCGTCGGCGCAGCCGCCGCTCTTTTCCAGCTGCTGCTGGGAGAAGTGGTACAGAACCGTATAGGCCGTGATGGTCGGTGTCCAAGCCTGGCCGTTTTTGGCCATCTGCTCCGCCTGCGCGCGCGTCATGAACGTGCCGTGCTCGATCGTGTCGAAGCCGGCGTCGATCGACATCTGAATTGCGATCGGCGTTCCGGCGTGGACCGCCGTCTTGACGTTCCGGCGGTGGCATTCGTCCACCGCCGCGTCCAGTTCCTCCTGGGTGAATTCCGGCACGTCGGTGCGGTTGCTGGTGAGGATCTTGATCCAGTCCGCCCCGTCGCGGAGCTGGCGGCGGATCACCGCGCGGATGTTCCACGGGCCGTCCGCCTGTTCTTCTCCGTCTTCCCAGCCGTGCCCGCCGGTCATGCAGATGCCGGAGTCCGTGTTGATGATGCGCGGGGCCTTGAGGAGGCCGAGCTCGGCCGCCCGGCGCAGATCCCGCATCAGCCCGTGGGGCGCGGTGCCGAGGTCGCGGACCGTCGTGATGCCGCGCGCAAACGCCAGCGACGCCTGTTTCTGCGCGTAATAGGCGATGAGGTAAGCGTCGTACTCTTCCTTGTTCGGCTGACTGTAATAATAGGCCAGGTGCTCGTGCATGTCGAACAGGCCCGGAAGGATGGTGGCTTCGCCGTAATCGACGACCCTTTCGCCGGGGTGCCGTCCCTTGACCTCGGCCGCGGGACCCAGGTCCCGGATTTTGTCGTTTTTGACGACGACCGCCGCGTCCTGCAGCGCTGTCTTTCCGTCGCCGTTGACCAGATGCTTGGCTTGAATAATCATGCCTCATACCTCCCTGCATATGGATGCCCGGCCGGAGAATTCGGCCGTTCCTTCGGATGTGGATTCCGATTTATTCTTCGCCGGAAGCCGTCCCCCCGGCTGCGGGTGCCGGTTCCTGCATGGCGATGATTTTCTGCATCTTATTGCTGAAGATCCACAGCGACAGGCCCAGGAGAGCCGTGACTCCGCCGATGAAAGCAAAGTATTCGGGCTCGTGGCCGACCTTGTAGAAGTTCACGGCCAGCGAGCTCAGGCCGGAGCCGGTTGCCTGGCTCAGCTTCCAGACGGTCGCCATCTGCGCGGTAAAGGCCGTCGGGGCCAGCAGAGTGGCGGTGGAGAAGCCGGTCGGCGAGGTCATCGCTTCGCCCCAGATGTTGATGACGTAGAAGAAGATCAGCCAGAGCGGGCTGACTTTCACGTTTTCGGGGAACAAGACGAACGGAAGGATCATGAACAGGGCGCTGCAGCCATAAAAGACGGTGCCGATGCCGTATTTTCTCGGCGCGCTCGGCGCTTTTTTGCCCATCCTGATCCACAGCCAGCTCGCGAAGGTGCCGAAGATGATCGCCAAAACCGCCGGAACGGTCTGGAACGAAGCCGGAGACATCTGCCACGCCCCGAGCTGCAGGTTGACGCGCTTTTCCGCAAAGATCGCGAGGATGCTGGTGGACTGGTACCAGACCAGCATGTCGAAGCAGTTGCACGCGAACAGCCACAGGAACGGCCAGAGTTTTTTCGCTTCCAGGCGGCTGGTCTTCTTGCTGTTCATGATGTAGGCGATGTAGACCAGGGGCAGAAAAATAGTGACGGTGCTCACGCCGTTGCAGAAGGCCGTGACGTTGACCGTTCCGGTTACGAGCAGCGTGATGATCGTCCCGAACAAAAGAAGGATCACGATGAAGAAGGTGGCGAGAATCTTGCCCTTTCTGTCAGGAGCCGGCGGGTCGTCGGGCTTTTTGCCGACGTCGCCGAACACTTTCTGGGCCGTCGCCTGATAGACGATGACGCCGACGCCCTGGATGATCGCGGCGAACAGGAAGCCAGCGTGGTAGTTAAACGCCAGCGCCAGCGCGCCGGTGATCATCGGGGCGACCGCGCCGACGTTGTTCATGATGTACATCATGCTGAATCCGCTGTCGCGGCGGTTGTCCGTTTTGCCGTACAGCTTGCCGGCCATTGCGTAGAGGCTGGTGCCCATGCAGATCATGCCGACCAGCAGGACCGCCTGGCTTGCCAGGTACACCCCCCTCGACTCAAACGGGATCGCCAGCAGCAGGTACCCGATGGTTTTGAAGCAATAGCCGATCATCATCGAGCGGCGGACGCCGAGAAAACGATCGGCCACGAACGCGCCGACAACCCCGGCGATGCCCAGCAGCGAGTTGTAGATGTTGACCAGCTGCGCCGCCTCGTTTTCCGAAAAGCCCAGCCCGCCTTTCGAGACGTTCTGGTACAGGTAGTAGATGAGGATGGCGGTCATGCCGTAATTGCCGAAGGCTTCCGCCAACGCCATAAAGGAAGTGGTGAACATTCCTCTCGGATGGCCGAGGAATTTCCTGTCGTGCGCGAAATCCGGTATGGCCGGTGCATTGCTTTGCGTTGCCATAATGATCCACTTTCATATGCTTTGATGATGGGCCGTTTGCAATTTTCCCCCTGCGGGGTCCAGCTTTGTCATTTCTGCGCTTCCTCCCTCGACCGCGTCCCCCTTCCGGTTGAACGGATTTTGGATTTCATGTATGTAAAAATGTTTCAAAATGGCGGAAACCCCGGAAACTGTAACCATCACCTTAAATTTATCATACAATTTCTAAGTTTTTAGTCAATCCATAGAATAGATAAATTTTTAACCGATTTTTAGTGTATTTTCGAAGAGGAAAGATCATCTGATTTATTCAATATTCACGATGAATTTTCTGAAAATGCGGATTTCAACGGCAGCGCCGGTGGAGCGGTAAAAGAGAATTGACAAAACGATTTCCTCATGCTAGTATGGCGGTGAATTCATATCGATAAAACAGATTATTATCTATGAATATTTTGCGGGCCGGAATGATATTCCTTGAGGGAGGAATGTGCATGACTGAAAAAGAACTTTTCGACCTTGTGATTCTCATTGGGGAGGGAATCGTGGAAAACGGCGGGGAGATCAGCCGCGCCACGGAAACCATGGAAATCGTCGCCGCGCATTACGGTATCCGGGATTTTAAGGCGTTTGCAATCGCAAACGGAATTTTTGCCTCCGCCCTGTCGGCGGACGGGACCAATTACAGCTGCAAGATCACATGCGTTTCTCTCTCTCCGATCCGGCTGTCGCGCGTGGAAGCGCTGAACGGGTTGTCCAGGTCCGTCGCGGACGACCGCTGCACCCCCGAGGAGGCCCGGGAACAGGCCGTGCGCATCTGCGGGATGGATTCGGCCGGCAAATGGAAGAGCATTTTGGCCGCCGGGGTGGGAAGCGCGTGCTTCTGCTATCTGTTTGCGGGCGGCGCGGCCGATTGCGCCGCGGCTTTTTTTTCGGGTTCCGCCGCCTATGCCTTCATCAAATTGGTCGCGCCGCGGTTCGTCCCGTCCAATTTGAGCATGCAGATCATCGGCGCGATGATCGCGGCCTTCATGAGCTGCCTGCTGCTCGGCCTCGGGCTGGGGAACAGCCTCAACCGGGTGATCATCGGGAGCATTTTTCCGATGACGCCCGGCGTATCCCTGACCAATTCGATCCGGAATTTTTTGGAAAACGATTATCTGACCGGGCTGATCCGCCTTGTGGACGCCCTCGTGACGGCCGGCTGTCTGGCCTGCGGCGTGGGGCTTGCGATGCAGCTGTGGAATCTGATCATACAGGGGGCGATTTTATGACGGTGCGGATGGGAGCGTTCCAAGTGGCCGCGGCGGTCATCGGCACCGCAGCGTTCGCCGTGCTGTTCGACGTTCCGCCGAAGCGCATCCTTTTCTGCGGACTGACCGGCGGGGTCGGATGGCTGATCTATCTTGTGGCGCGCCATTACCTTCAGTCCGCCTATACGGCGACCCTGCTTGCGGCGATTGGTCTGGCCGTCTGTTCCCGCGCGCTGGCGACCCTCTGCAAGGCTCCATCCATCGTGTTTTTGATCTGCGGGATTTTTACGCTGGTTCCCGGGGCCGGGATCTACTATACGGCTTATTACATGCTTCTGGGAAAAAATGCGCAGTCGGTGGCGAATGGTTTGGATACCCTGAAAATCACCCTGATGATCGCCCTCGGCATCATCATCGCCTATTCGCTTCCGCACAGTCTGTTCGGCTGGAAAAAGAGCCCGCGGACCAGCGGAAAATAAACGGGAAAACCGTTCGGAGCGTTCGAATAATTTTAATAAAATGAAATTATCTGGGAGAATTTCATTTCTTTCGATTGTATTTCAATAATATAGAAAAATTCATCATTATTATGAAAATTTGATTGACTTCTCACAAACAGTTGCTTATAATAATTATGGAAAACAGTTCGAGCCTGTGCGGGAGTCGCCCGACCGCGGCAGATTCCGCGTCGGGGTGTCGGATGGCCTAATCAGGGAAAGGGAGCGGTTCACCGATGCGGATGCCGTATATTACCAATATTCAAAAATACTCGATCCACGACGGGGAGGGAATCCGGACGACGGTGTTTTTCAAGGGATGCCGCCTTGCCTGCCGGTGGTGCCATAACCCGGAAAACCAGTCCTTTCGGCCGGAACTGATGTATCGTTCCGAAAAATGCGTCGGCTGCCGGGCGTGCGAGGCGGCCTGCCCGAAAAAAGCCATCCGCTTCGATCCTTACACGCACCACGTCCTTTTGGACCGCAGGCAGTGTGACCTTTGCGGCGCCTGCGTCGACAGCTGCGCGTTCGGCGCGCGGGAAATCACGGGGAAGCAGTATCCCGTCGACGAGCTCGTCCGGGAGCTTGAGAAGGACCGGATGTTTTTCGAACTGTCGGGCGGCGGTGTGACGCTGTCGGGCGGCGAAATCATGGAGCAGGATATGGATTACGTCGGGGAGCTTCTCAAAAAGCTCTCGGAGGGCGGCTGTTCGGTGGCGCTCGACACCTGCGGATACGCCCCGTACGAATCGTTCCGCAGGATTCTTCCCTACGCCGACACGTTTTTGTACGACATCAAGCTGATCGATCCCGAAAAGCACCGGAAGTTCATCGGGATGGGGAACGAGCTGATTCTCGACAACCTGAAACGCCTTTCCGCGGACGGGGCCCGGATCCATATCCGGATCCCCGTGATCGGCGGCGTCAACGACGATGAGGAGTCCATGCGGGCGATCATCGATTTTCTCAAGCAAAACGTCAACGTCCAGGCGGTCAGCCTGTTGCCTTACCATACATACGGATCCGAAAAATACGGCAGGCTCGGAAGAACCTATCCGGGCGAAGGGCTGACCGTCCCGGACGGTCAGAAAATGGAGAAATTCGCGGCGCTTTTTCAGAAAAACGGTTTTTCCCCGGTCAAGATCGGGGGCTGACGGCGGGGTCCCGAAAAGGGGCCCCGCCGGAAGAGGGAGGCGGTTTTCGCGATGCGTTTTTGAACCGCCGAAAAGGCGCTCCGGCCGGAGCCGGGGCCGGTCAGGCAGTCGATCCAAAACACCGCCAGTTAGAATCACTGTGGAAAGGGAGGATTTACTTTGGAAGAAAGAGGAATGAACGAACGGATTCGCAAGCTGCGCAAGCAGAGCCTCGAAGCGGTTCCGCACATTGATCTGGAGCGGGCCAGACTGTTCACGGAAGCCTACAAGAAATACGAAGGCAGCGTATCGGTACCGGAAATGCGCGCGCTGGCATTCAAGCACTTTGTGGAAAACCGCACGCTCTGCATCAACGACGGGGAGCTGATCGTCGGCGAGAAAGGGCGCGCCCCGCAGTATGCGCCGACTTTCCCCGAACTTTGCTGCCATACGCTCGAGGACCTGCATGTGATGAACGACCGGGAGCTGATCTCCTTCAAGGTGACGGACGAGGATTTCCGTATCCAGCGCGATGAAATCATTCCGTATTGGGAAAATCGCTCCACCCGTCACCGTATTTTGAACGCGATGAGCCCCGAATGGAAGGACTGCTACGCGAGCGGCATTTTCACGGAGTTTATGGAACAGCGCGGACCGGGCCATACGGTCGGGTCCAGCAAGCTGTATGAAAAGGGCTTCCTCGATTATCAGGCGGATATCCAAGACGCCATCGGGCACCAGGACTTTTACCGCGATCCCAGGGCGGTGGACAAAAAGGCGGAGCTGACCGCCATGAGCACCTGCTGCGACGCGATTATGACGCTCGGCAGGCGGTACGCGGCCCTTGCGCGCGAGATGGCCCAGAAGGAGGAACGCCCGCAGCGCCGGGAGGAACTCCTTCAGATCGCCGCGAACTGCGACGTGATCCCCGCGCATAAGCCGGAAACGTACTGGCAGGCCCTGCAGATGTACTGGTTTGTGCACCTGTGCGTCACGACCGAGCTGAATCCGTGGGATGCCTACAGCCCCGGCAGGCTCGACCAGCATCTCTATCCGTTCTACAAAAAAGACACGGCTGCGGGGATTCTGGACGACCGGAAGGCGCTGGAGCTGCTCGAGTGCCTCTGGATCAAGTTCAACAACCAGCCGGCGCCGCCGAAGGTCGGCATCACGCTCAAGGAAAGCGGAACCTACACCGATTTCGCCAACATCAACACCGGCGGCGTGACCCCGGACGGCGAGGACGGGGTCAATCCGGTCAGCTATCTGATCCTGGACTGCATGGACGAGATGAAGCTGCTTCAGCCGAGTTCGAACGTGCAGATCAGCCGGAAAAATCCGCGCAAGTTCCTGAAACGCGCGTGCGAGATCTCCCGCAAAGGCTGGGGGCAGCCCGCGTTTTACAATACCGAAAGCATCATCCAGGAGCTGCTCAACGCCGGCAAATCGATCGAGGACGCCCGGCGCGGCGGGACCAGCGGCTGTGTGGAGACCGGCGCCTTCGGAAACGAGGCTTATATCCTGACCGGTTACATGAATCTGCCGAAGATCCTGGAATTGACATTCACGAACGGATATGATAAGGTCAGCAGGAAGCAGCTCGGCCTCAAGCTCGGCAGCGCCGTCGATTTCAAGAGTTACGACGAACTGTTCGAAGCCTATCGGAAGCAGATCGAGCATTTTGTGGACATCAAGGTGCGGGGCAGCAACGTCATCGAGCAGATTTTCGCGGAGAACATGCCGGCTCCGTTCCTGTCCATCCTCACCAACGACTGCATCAAGAAGGGCCGGGATTACAACGCGGGCGGCGCCCGTTACAACACCAGCTACATCCAGGGCGTGGGCATCGGCACCGTGACGGATTCGCTTTCGGCGGTCAAATACAACGTTTTCGACCATCACAAGTTCACGATGGCGGCGCTGATGGACGCGCTGGACCATAACTTTGAGAACAACGATATCATTGCGGACCTCGTCCGGAACAAGACCCCGAAATACGGCAACGACGACGATTACGCCGACGACATCATGAAGCAGGTGTTCGACACCTACTATTCGGCGGTGACCGACCGGCCGAACATGCGCGGCGGGACCTACCGGATCAACATGCTCCCGACCACCTGCCACGTCTATTTCGGCGACGTGATGATGGCGAGCCCGGACGGGCGCCTGGCGCACAAGCCGGTTTCCGAAGGGATTTCCCCCGTTCAGGGCGCGGACAGGAACGGCCCGACGGCAGTAATCAAATCCTGCTCGAAGATGGATCACCTCCGTACCAGCGGTACGCTGCTCAACCAGAAGTTCACGCCGAGCGTGCTGGCCGGCGAAAACGGCCTGGATCAGTTCGCCAACCTGATCCGCGCTTATTTCAATATGGACGGCCACCATATCCAGTTCAACGTCGTCGACCGGCAGACGCTGATCGAGGCGCAGAAACATCCGGAGGAATACAGCGACCTGATCGTGCGCGTGGCCGGTTACAGCGACCGTTTCCGCAACCTCAGCAAAGCGCTTCAGGATGAGATCATCGAGAGGACGGAGCAGAGTTTCGCCTGACGGCTTTTTGCCGGACGGCTTTTCAAAATTCATCAAGTCAGGAAAGGATGTTTTGAAGAATGAAGTTGGGATTTATCGGCGCAGGCAATATGGCGAAGGCCATGATGAAGGGAATCATTTCCGCTGGGCTGGTCCCCGCGTCGGAGATCGTGGCGTCCGACCCGTTCCAGGCGGCGCTTGACGGCGCGAAAAAGGCGCTCGGCATTTCCGTGACGACCGACAACAAGGCCGCGGCCTCCGCGGACACGATCGTCCTCGCCGTAAAGCCGCAGTTCTATCCGGACGTCATCCGGGAGATCGCGCCGGTCGTGAAGGACAGCACGCTGATCGTCACCATCGCGCCCGGACAGACGCTGGAAAAAGTGGGCAGCCAGTTCGGACGGACTGTGAAAATCATCCGCACGATTCCGAACACGCCCGCCATGGTCGGCGAAGGGATGACCGCCGTCTGCGCGAACAGGCAGGTGACGAAGCAGGAGCTCGACTACGTCTGCTCGCTGCTCGGCGGCTTCGGGAAATGCGCGGTCGTGGCCGAGTACATGATGGACGCGGTCGTTTCCGTAAGCTCCAGCTCGCCGGCCTATGTCTTCCTGTTCATCGAAGCGTTGGCGGACGGCGCGGTGATGGGGGGCCTGCCGCGCCCGCTTGCCTATCGGTTTGCGGCGCAGGCGGTTCTCGGCAGCGCCAAGATGGTGCTGGAGACCGGCAAGCATCCCGGGGAGCTCAAGGACATGGTCTGCTCGCCCGCCGGCACGACGATCGAGGCCGTCAGGGTCCTGGAGGAAAAGGGATTCCGCAGCAGCGTGATCGAAGCGGTGGACGCGTGCACGAAGAAGGCCCGCAGCCTTTGACCGAAGCGCGGCTCCGGCCGGAGGCCGGCAGTCGGACTGCCGGCGGCCAGCATGCCGATGCTTTATCATATAGAACGGTCCGGGAAACGGCGATCGCCGTTTCCCGGACCGTTTTTTGCTCAATTGGATTCTTTGCCGGATTTCGGCTTGTCCGTTTCTCCGTTCCCGGTTTTCTTCAGCGGATTCGGATAATTGAGCTGCAGGATCTTTGCCGCCCGGTTCGTCCGGTTTGCCCAGTTGTGAAGCTGCGTGGAATGGATCTGGATGCAGTCGCCGGGATACAGGACGTATTGTTCGCTTTTCAGATAAACGGTTACGATGCCTTCGAGGACGAAGATGAATTCCTCGCCTTCGTGGCAGTATTCCTCCGGCGGAGGCTCCTGCCCGGGAGACGGCATCAGCAGGAAGATCCTGGAGAGCATATCGAAATCGGACGAGGGGCGGTTGAGGATATACTGATAGATCTGCGGGCTGATCTCGTTCGGAAGCAGTTCGAACGAATGCACGACCGGATAGAACTGGTTGGGTGAGGAACCTTCGAAGAAACTGGAAAGATTGACGCCGAGGATATCCGCGAGTTTTTTCAGGGAGTCGATCGCAATGGACGAGATTCCTCGTTCGAACTGGGATAAATATCCGACAGAGAACCCGGATTCTTCGCTGAGCTGCTTGAGGGTATAATTTTTCGAGATGCGCAGCTGCCGGATTTTTGAACCGATGTCTTCCGTCATTTTGTTCACTCCTACCATTTCAATGTTTTTATCATAATTCAATTTGATGGGAATTGTCAATTGTCACATGGAAAATATCGATCAAATCATCATTCCCGGAATAATTTTTACGGGGGCGGCGATCACCGGCGTGAAATTTCGGCCGGAATCCCCCCGCCTCCGCGCGGAAAACGCCGAAGCACTTTTTGGAATCTTCTTTCATAGAATGGCATACAAGAACTGAAAAGGAGAAAACGGTATGCCGAATGAAGATCTGAGAGATTACGGCCCGGCGCCAATCGTCGTGGATATCGAGGACGCAGCCAAAAGAAATGATACCTTTCGCACCGCGTTATGGACGGGGAATCACCTGCAGCTTACGCTGATGAGCATCCGGGTTGGAGAGAGTATCGGAGTGGAAATGCACCCGAACGTCGATCAATTTATCCGGATCGAAGACGGAGAGGGGCTCGTCAAATTCGGAAACCGCAGAGAAAATCTGGAGTTTCAGAGAAGGGTCGATTCGGACGACGCGATCGTCGTACCGGCCGGAACCTGGCATGACGTCGTCAATATCGGGAATGAACCGCTGAAGGTCTATTCGATCTATGCGCCGCCCCAGCACCATCGGGGGACGATCCACCGGACGAGGGCCGATGCGATGGCGGCCGAACCATAAGGCTTTTTTTGGGGGGCAACGGCCCCCGCCCGGCACATCCGGGGAAGGCTGCATGACGATGGAAAGCCGACGCGATTCTTTTACGGAATCGCGTCGGCTTCCCTGTGTTCCGGACCGCCGGAGGAATTCCGAGGAAATATTTCAGGAGAAGATTGGTTATACGATTCGTTAAGACAAGACAGCCCGTAAGGAAGGATTCGGTTGATTTTCAGATTTTTTAACAGAAAAATCAAATACATCAAAAACAGGGTGGGACCGCAGGACAAACCGGCCGCTCGAAAAACAAAAAACCCGTCCTTTGCGATCGGCGAGGGACGGGTTCGGTTTTGTCCGCCGGATTTGTTCCGGTTTCTCTTGACAGGCGGGCGGAAGCCCGATATAATATGTTGCATATAAAACTGTATCATGTAAAACAATCCGGGACCGATTCGCACGGAAAGGAGATGCGGGATGGAAAAGATCTGGATTGGATGGGAGATCCGGTCGCTGTATAATCTGATCCGGCGTTATTTTGAATTTTCCTGCGGCAAAAAAGAGATCGAAACCATTACGGGAAACAACGGATGGATCATCGGCTACCTCTGGAGAAACGAGCATGCCGGGAAAGATATTTACCAGAAGAACATCGAGGAGCATTTTACCATTACCCGTTCCACCGCGTCGAAAGTGCTTGGACTGATGGAACAGAAGGGCCTGATCCGGAGGCAGGCGGTTGCCAGGGACGCGCGCCTGAAGAAGATCATCCTCACGGAAAAGGCGAAAAAAATCAAGGGACTCATGCACAGGGACGCGGAAAGAATGGAGCAAAACCTGATCATGGGTTTTACGGATGCGGAAGTAAAGACCTTGTATTCCTACATCCAGAGGATGAAGAAAAACATTTCTGAAGCGAATTCAGCCGTTCCATGCCCGGAGAAGAATGAAGGAGATCATTGCAGTTTATGATACGGAAACTTTTGTCCAGCGTGCGGGAGTACAAAAAAGACACCGTGCTCGCGCCGGCCTATGTGACCGTCGAGTCGATCATAGAAATCGTCATCCCCACGCTGATGGCTTACCTGATTGACAACGGCATCAATCGAAGGAACATGCCCTATGTCCTGTGGGTCGGGCTCGTCCTGGCCCTCTGCTCGGCGGTTTCGCTGCTGGCCGGCACTCTGGCGGGACGCAGCGCCGCGGTCGCGTCTTCGGGCTTCGCGAGGAATCTGCGCCGCGATATGTTCTATCGGGTGCAGAAATTTTCCTTTTCCAATATCGACCGCTTTTCGACCGCCAGCATCATCACAAGGCTGACGACCGACGTCACCAATGTCCAGATGGCGTACCAGATGCTGATCCGGCTCGGCGTGCGGGCCCCCGTGATGGTCGTGGCCGCGCTGATCTTTTCGTTCCGGATCGACGCGGGCCTGTCGCTGATCTTTCTCGCCGCCGTCCCGGTGCTCGGGGGCGGCCTGTGGCTGATCATGACGCACGTCCATCCGATTTTCGTCCGGGTCTTCAATACTTACGACCGGCTCAACAACGTGGTGGAGGAAAATCTGCGCGGCATCCGGGTCGTCAAATCCTATCTGCGCGAAGAGCATGAGGAAAAAAAGTTCGCGGGCATTTCCCAGTCGATTTTCAACGACTTTTCCAAGGCGGAAAAAAGGCTGGCGTTCAATATGCCGCTGATGCAGTTCTGCCTTTACGCCAGCATGCTGCTGCTTTCCTGGTTCGGCGCCAGGGAGATCGTCGCCAGCGGCAACAACGCCGCGCTCGGGCTTTCGACGGGCGAGCTGACCAGCCTGATCACCTATGCGATGCAGATCCTGATGAGTCTGATGATGCTTTCGATGGTGTTCGTAATGATCATTATTTCCCGCGCGTCGGCGGAACGCATCGTCGAGGTCCTCACGGAGGAAAGCGACCTGAAAAACGGGAAGCACCCGGTCCATACGGTCAGGGACGGTTCGATCGCGTTTGAACACGTCACCTTTTCCTATGCGAAAAAAGCCGACAAGCCGGTTCTCGACGGAATCGACCTTTCCATCCCGTCCGGCGGGACGGTCGGAATCCTCGGCGGGACCGGCTCCTCCAAATCGAGCCTCGTGCAGCTGATTCCGCGCCTTTACGACGTGACGGGCGGAAAGGTCGCCGTCGGCGGCGTCGACGTGCGTGACTACGATCTGGAGTCGCTGCGCAATCAGGTCGCGATGGTCCTGCAGAAGAACGTGCTGTTTTCCGGCACGATCCGGGAAAACCTGCGCTGGGGCGACGAAAACGCGACGGACGAGGACATGGTCCGCGCATGCAGGCTCGCGCAGGCGGACGGCTTCGTCCGCGAATTTCCGGATCGGTACGACACCTACCTCGAACAGGGGGGCGCCAACCTTTCCGGCGGCCAGAAGCAGCGGCTCTGCATTGCGCGGGCACTCTTGAAAAAGCCCAAAATCCTGATCCTGGACGATTCCACCAGCGCGGTCGACACCAAGACCGACGAGCTGATCCGAAAGGCGCTGAGGGCGAACCTTCCGGACACGACGAAGATCATCATCGCGCAGCGCGTCGCGTCCGTGCAGGACGCCGACATGATCGTCGTGCTCGACGACGGGAAAATCAACGCGACCGGCACGCACGGGGAACTGCTCCGGACCTGCGCGATCTACCGGGAAGTTTACGAGTCGCAGAACAGAGGGGGTGTCCTCCATGGCTGAAACACGGATACAAAACGACCGGACCCTGCCCGGGAAAGAGACCGGCCGGCCGCCGGTCCGGCGGTTCAAGCCCGGCACGATCAAGCGTCTGCTGTCCTATATGGCCGAGTATAAGATGCGGCTGATCTTCGTCGTCGTCTGCATTCTGATCAGCGCGGCCGCAAACGCGGCTTCCGCGCTGTTCCTCCAGACGCTGATCGACCGCTACATCATTCCGCTGCTGGGGCGCGCGGCCCCCGCCTTTTCGGGGCTGTTCCGGGCGATCGTGCTGATGGGCTCCATCTATCTCATCGGCGTGCTCGCCACGCTGTTCTACAACCGGATCATGGTCGTCGTCGAGCAGGGAACGCTGAAAAAGATCCGCGACGAGATGTTCACGCACATGCAGAGCCTGCCGATCCGCTATTTCGACACGCATACCCACGGCGACATCATGAGCCGCTATACCAACGACACCGACACGCTGCGGCAGGCGATCTCGATGAGCCTGCCGCAGATGTTCTCCTCCCTCGTCATGGTGATCGCGGCGTTTTTCGCCATGCTTTACCTCAGCGTCGGCCTGGCCGCTTTCGTCGCGGCGTTTGCGCTGATCCTGCTGAAAGTCATCCGGTTTCTGGTGGGAAGAAGCGGAACGTTCTTCATCAAGCAGCAGCAGTCGCTCGGCGACGTCGACGGTTATATCGAGGAAATGATCAACGGGCAGAAGGTCGTCAAGGTTTTCTGCCATGAGGAAGAGGCCGGGAAAGAGTTCGACAAAAAGAACGACGAGCTCTGCCACTGCATGACCGAGGCGAACAAATACGGCAATATCATGATGCCGGTCGTCGGAAATCTGGGATATCTGCTCTATGTGCTGCTCGCCGTCGTCGGGGGCGCCGCGGGAATCGCGGGGGTCCCGAACCTGGGCCTTAACGGCGTCCACGCCCTGACGATCGGCACGATCGTCTCCTTCCTGACCCTGTCCCGCAGCTTCGTCAACCCGATCGGGCAGATTTCCATGCAGTTCAACATGGTGGTGATGGCGCTGGCCGGCGCTTCCCGGATCTTTGATCTGATGGACGCGGAAAGCGAACAGGACAACGGGACGGTGACCCTTGTCAACGCAAAAACGGAGAACGGCGAGATCCGGGAAAGCGCCGAGCGCACGGAGGCGTGGGCGTGGAAGGATCCGCACGGCGGCGGGGCGGCGACCTATACGCCGCTGCGGGGGGATATTCGTTTCTTCGACGTGGATTTCGGCTACGAGAAAGACAAGATCGTCCTGCACAACATCACGCTTTACGCCAAGCCGGGGCAGAAGGTGGCTTTCGTCGGCGCGACCGGCGCCGGAAAAACGACGATCACCAATCTGATCAACCGTTTTTACGATCTGGCCGACGGGAAGATCAAGTACGACGGCATCGACATCAATCGGATCAGAAAAGCCGATCTGCGCAGATCGCTCGGCATCGTCCTGCAGGACGTGAACCTGTTCACCGGGACGGTGATGGACAATATCCGCTACGGCAAGCTGGACGCGACCGACGAGGAATGCGTCGCGGCCGCAAAGCTCGCGAATGCCGACGGCTTTATCCGGATGCTGCCGCAGGGGTACCGGACCGTGCTGGAAGGCGACGGCAGCGGTCTTTCGCAGGGGCAGCGGCAGCTGATCTCGATCGCGCGCGCGGCCGTGGCCGACCCGCCCGTGATGATCCTCGACGAGGCCACCTCCTCGATCGACACCCGCACCGAAGCCATCGTGCAGAAGGGCATGGACGCGCTGATGAAGGGGCGGACCGTGTTCGTCATCGCGCACCGGCTTTCGACCGTCCGGAACGCCAACGTCATCATGGTGCTCGAAAAGGGCCGCATCATCGAGCGCGGCACCCACGAACAGCTGATCGCCGAGAAGGGAAAATATTACCAGCTCTACACCGGCACGTTTGAGCTGGAATAGATCCGCGCGGCGTGCTTCGGCTGTTTGAATTCCGGAATCAGGCTTGAATTAGTACCGAAACTGTGCTTTAATATTTTTTGAAAACGAATTACGGCAATCGATCAAAGATGGAGAAAAGAGGAAAATTGATGAAAGAAATCGAAGAAGTCTATGACTTTCTCAAAAAATGCGGCGCCTATGCCCTTGCGACGGTGGAAGGGGACCGGCCGAGGGTCCGTCCGTTCGGCACGGTGGACCTCTTTGAGGGAAAGCTCTACTTCCAGACCGGAAAATCGAAAAACGTGGCGAAACAGATCCAAGCCAATCCGAAAATCGAGATCTGCGGTTTGCTGGGAAATGATCAATGGATCCGCGTGGAGGCGACCGCGGTCGAGGACGACCGGATCGAGGCGAGGCGGCACATGCTCGACGCCTATCCTTCGCTGAAGAAGATGTACCGGGCGGACGACGGCAACACCGAGGTCCTTTATCTGAAAAATGCCACGGCGACCGTTTTCTCCTTCACGGAACCGCCGAAGGTCCTCCGGTTTTAAAGGCCGGCCCGTTTCTTTTGGCTTTTTTGGATCGGACGTCCCTTTTGATTGGCAGAAGAATTCCCGCCGCATAAAATGGTTCGGGAGGTGGTCGCTTTGTATCCGGCACCACAATTTCGTCTGAATCGTTTGCAGAACGTTCTGAGGCGGCCTCCGGACGCGCTGGCCGCGGTCCGGGGATCCCCGGAGCACCCGGAAATCAGCGGGACCGTTTTTTTCTATCAGGAGGCGGACGGCGTGCTGCTGGCCGCCCAGGTTCAAGGGCTTCCCCAGGGAGCGGAACCGTGCGCGCCGAATATATTCGGGTTCCATATCCACGAGGGCGCTTCGTGCACCGGAACCGGCGAGGACCCGTTTGCGGACGCGGGCGGCCATTATAATCCGGGCGGCTGCCCGCATCCCGCGCACGCCGGCGATCTTCCGCCGCTGTTCGGCAGCCACGGGTCCGCTTTTCTCGCGGTTTTCACAGATCGGTTTACGGTCGGCGAGGTCATCGGCCGCACGGTGATCGTCCATGCTTCCCCGGACGATTTTACGACGCAGCCGTCCGGAAATTCCGGCGCGAGAATCGCCTGCGGCCGGATCCTGCGGGCAGGCGGGAGGTTCAGGCGTCCGTGACCGGAAATGAGCGGCCCTCCCCGCTCCGCAAATTTGCGGAGCGGGGAGGGCTTTCTCGCGCCCGGAGCGCGCGGGCGGCGGAGCATGCCGTTCAGCGGTCGTTTTCCACGAACTGGATCGAAACGCCG
>ENA-UOOI01000833-UOOI01000833.1-fermentation-metagenome-genome-assembly--contig:-NODE-833-length-36878-cov-10.182956_pt1 | contig 36878 bp, 44 predicted proteins | sample MGYA00245779_ERZ724027 | MGnify/ENA primary metagenome ERZ724027 (study PRJEB28704, sample SAMN03018318) | fermentation metagenome | biome: anthropogenic terrestrial biome; feature: soil; material...
TTATTGCAGAATTTATTGGAATGATATTTATATACTTGTTACTTTCTATATAGTTAATTATATTTATTTTTATTGTTATTAATTTCAAAAAAATCACCTTCAATATCATATTAAAGTTAAGTTGTACAGATATTATAACATTTTACGTCAACAAATTCGGTAACATATGATATAAATTTTTTGAATTGTGAACTAAAGGCACCACAAAATTTATATTGAAGTGCCAAAAAGTAACAGTGGATTTGATTTTTACACACAATTACTGATATTCTATTACAATGTCATAATCTTCCTGCCATGTAAGTATGTCCCCAATTACAGAGGGAATTAATAACTGGGGCAAGGGTTTTTCCACGTTCAGTGAGAGAATATTCTGTCTTAGGAGGGACAACGGGATAAATCTTTCTATTTATGAGACCATCTGATTCCAGTTGGCGTAGCTGCTGACTCATCATCTTAGGAGTTGCTTTTGGAATATATTTTTGCAATTGGTTAAAGCGGAGCACTTTATCTGTTAACAAGTAATATAAAATAATTGCTTTATATTTTCCGCCAATCTGACTGAGAGTAGCCTCTACAGGACAGCTATATTTTAGTTCAATCATAAAATAAAACCTCCTAAATATCATTTTAGATAGTATGTTACAAAAAAGTACATTCTTGCTATATATAAATTATATGATAAAATAATAGCATAACAAAATATAAAAAGCAAATTTAAACAGTGAAAATATGAGGAGTGTGAAAATATGCAGAAAAATATTGGTTCAGTCATGGGATTATATCCTACACCAGTAACAGTTGTCGGGGTGGTTGTTGATGAAAAAGTGAACTTTCTTACAATTGCACATGTTGGCATTGTCGAGCATGGGACATTTTTAATTAGTATAGACAAGGCACATGAAATTTCAGACCGCGGCATCAGGGAAAACAAAACTGTTTCTGTAAGCCTTGTGAATCAATCAATGCTGAAATCGGCTGATTATTGTGGAATTGCAAAGGCGGCAAACACAGATAAATCGGGTGTATTCAGATATCATTTTGGAGAGCTTAAGACTGCCCCCATCATTGATGAAGCGCCAGTGTCCATGGAATGCAACGTCATTGACTCTTTTGAAGTTGGAAATTTTACTAATTATATTCTGAAACCAGTTCATACCTATGTGCAGGAGGAGTACCTGAATGAGAAAGGCAAAATCAACTATGAAAAAGTAAGTCCGGTCCTGTTTGAATTCCAGAACGCACAATACTTAAGTACTGGAAGGGTTATTGGAAAGTGCTGGAACATTGGAAAAGATTTTATAGACAACAAGTAATATAAATACAGAACATAAAAATATAGAACTAAAGGAGAACATACCTGGATTTGTGTAAGTCAAATCCAAGTATGTTCTTTGAGCATGGAAAAGTCTGCATTACTCTAAATTGGCATGATTTTTTATTGCTTCTTCATTGTCAAGCTTATCTTTATAGCGGAGCTTTAAACAAATTGCATCCAAAACTATATGAAAGCTTTGATCAAATAATGAGCTTAAAAGTTGTATGGACTTTACACTCTTATCAGATTTTGTAGCTCCGGGAACTATCAGAAAACTTGATGAAATTTTTATCAGCGATGAATTCTCTTTGCTGCTCACTCCTATTACAAGTGTATCTTTATCTCTGGCTTTCCCGGCTATATTTAAAACCATGGAGGTTTCTCCTGAACCGGAAATAGCAACTATTATATCATTTTCATTGATAGCCGGCGTACTTGTTTCACCAACTACATATACTGCATAACCTAAATGCATAAGCCTCATGGCAAAGCATCTTCCAACAAATTCCGATCTTCCTTCGCCGTATACAAATATTCTTTTCTCCTTGGATATAAGCTCAACAATATTATCCATTCGATTTTCATCAACGTTATTTGCCACGTCATTTACTTCATTTAATATTTTACTCAAAACTTTTATAATCTCACCTCCAATTTATTTTTGCAACAATTCCTTAAACCGCCTAGCCATCAATTTTATATCACTGGATTTAGTTATGGCTGAACCAACTACTAAAATTTCCGGGTTTATAAGTACTATATCCTTTAGGATATCTTCCCTAACATTCCCGCCTACTGCAATTCTCTTGATTCCTCTATATAAATCACTATTTTTATTAAAATTGCCAATTAAATTTACATGTTTATTATCCTTGGGCAGGTGAACAAAGAATATGGCATCATCAAACTTTTTTAACTCCGCCAGCTTATTTTTGCTCGTTTCCATAAGATCTATCATGATATCTTTGTTATATTCCCTTGAAACATTATAGCATATTTCTATAGTTTCTATCGGTGAATTCCCCATGACAGTAGCAATATCAGCACCTGCCTCAAACATGGCTCTAAATTCATATTCCCCTTCATCACAAGTTTTTACATCTGCCAGTACCGTCCTATTCTTAAATCTTTCTCTAATAAAACTCACTGATTTTTTTCCATAATCTTTAATAAGGGATGTTCCAACTTCTATTATATCAATATAATCTTCAGCTTCTTCAGCAATACTTTCAGCCTTTTTCTTTTCCAAATCCACTCTGTTCAGGGCTATCTGTATCTTCATCTAAGCCTCACCCTTTAAAAACTTTTCCAATTTTTCTCTTGTGGGATATCCGTCATTATCTCCAGGAGACATTACTGCCATGGCTCCTATTGCATTTCCACGTCTGACGGCATCCTTTAAATCTAATCCTTCCAGCAATCCAGTTATAACTCCAACTGCAAACCCATCTCCTGCACCAACTGTATCCACTACTTTTTCAATCTTAAAACCAGGAACTGTATACATTCTTTCTTTGGATTTAACAAAAGCACCCTTTGCTCCAAGTTTTACGATTACCAATTTCACCCCTTTGTTCAAATAAAAATCAGCAATTTTCTCTGGATCATCACTGCCTCTTTTTTCAATTTTGTAGTTCTTTTGTACTTTTTACAGATCTGATAAAACTTATTTTCTCTGCAAAATATGAGAAAAAGTAAATCATGACAAATGTGCAGGGAAATGAATAACGGGGCTAACCTTTAGAAATAAAATACACAAAGGCAAATATATAAAAACAAGTAAGATTGTATATTAAATAATTATTTACAGATTCTTTAGCGAGGAATCTTCCAATTTTTTATGCTGTATACAAGCAGCATGATTACAACTGGAATAGATACTATATATCTTGCAGAATAGGCATAAAATGAAAATACAAATTTGAGAATTGGATTTACATATGCACCGTTAAAGCTATAATCTATTTCGATGAAGCCAATATAGGTAATAAACAGCCGCTTGAATCCAAGCTGAATAAACTCTACTGGATGTGCCTTTATCCATTTCCGGGCTGCACTGGAAAGCATTTTGTTTTTCTTAGTGGCATTTGCATTTATATATTCAGTGCTTTTTACAACATAATTGTGAACATTTCTAGCATCCATCCACATGCCATATCTATTCTGGGAATTATTATTTACATAAAGTACTATTCCACCGTTATTAGATATAAAGGTGAGCTGTCCCGTAAAATTCCAAACAAAGCAGCTTTTCTATAATATTTCTCCATGACAATCCTCCTTTTAATATTCATCTCAGGTTCCATTTTTAAAAAAGCTTTTAAAGAATCAGTTACAAAATCCATGAAGATTTTCTGAAGATTATACTAACAAGCTGCAAGGAAATTCTTTGTACACCATTTCCCTTTGGTGAATGTATAAAGGAATAAAAAAATATCATCAATAATCCCAACAGCAGTTTCATCAGATATATGTATTTATTTTAATCTTTTATCTTTTCAGGTTCGTCATATTTTTCTCCAAAAGTTTCTACGGTTACCTTTTTCATTTTTTGATCCTCATAAGGTCTGTCATTATAATCTCTTTTTTGTGATACTATTTCATCTATCTCTTCCATTCCCTCTATGACTTTCCCAAAAGCAGCATACTGTCCGTCAAGGTGAGGAGCAGCATCCGTCATTATAAAGAATTGTGAACCTGCTGAATTCGGTGCCATAGTTCTTGCCATAGAGATTACTCCCCTTGTATGTTTTAAATTATTTTCAAAATTGTTGGATGAAAATTCACCTTTAATGGAATAACCCGGTCCCCCCATTCCATTTCCTTCATGATCTCCTCCCTAAACCATAAATCCAGGTATTACCCTGTGAAAAATCGTATCATCATAAAAGCCCCTGTTTATCAATGATATAAAATTGTTTACCGTATTTGGTGCAGTATCGGGGTAAAGTTCTATTTTTATAGTTTTGTTATTTTCCATCTGAATTGTAACTACAGGATTTTTCATTTATTTTACCTCTTTTCATAATAAAACTTGATTGTGTGCATCTATACTATTAAAGCATTATACACAATTATATAATATTCATCCTGTTTATTAAAGCCCTGCTTCCTCAAAGTTAGTTTTATATATTATAAAAAATCTAATTTTGAGCTAAAATTAAATGAACCACTAAGCAGATATATCCATCTAACTAGTGTAAAGCAAAAAAGTAGCGCTGCAGTTTGCTAAGAAAGGTAGGAAGTCAATTGAATAAAGATACATTTATAGCCAATGTTCTTGAGGCTGAATCTACTTTATATCATGTATCTAAGTCAATTTTGATTCATGAGCAGGATTGTGAGGATGCAGTTCAGGAGGCAATTTTAAAAGCCTATAATAAATTGGATACATTAAAAAAAGAACAATATTTTAAAACATGGTTAGTTAGAATACTTATAAATGAATGTTATAGTTTGATACGTAAAGAGTGTTCACAAGTACCTTACGAAGAATACTTTGAATCTGCCAAAGCTAAAGATAAAAAAGATTATAGTGAGTTATATATGGCTGTTCAGAATTTGCCGGAACATATTCGTATTACAATTGTTCTTTATTATGTAGAGGGATATTCAATAAAAGAAATTAAAGAAATTTTAGAAATACCTGCAGGAACTGTAAAAAGTAGATTGGCAAAAGGACGAAATTTATTGAAAATAAAGTTAGAAGATATGGAGGTAAATTATGAATAAGTATGATTGGAATAATGCCTTTCCGGATACACCTAAAAGTTTTAAAAATAAGGTAAGTGCAGCATTAAATAGTTTACCGGATAAAATGGAAAATGGGAAAATATATAAAAAAGGATCAATTAAGAAAAAAATTATAGTTGGATTAGTAGCTACTATGGTAATAGGAACAACTGTATTTGCTGCAGGAAAAGTAAGCTCTATAATTTCATCTTCAAGCAGTACACCAGCATATACTACTATACCTACAGCAGAACAAGTAAGGAAGGATTTAAAATTCAACCCTAAATTAGTCAATAAATTTGGCAATGGATATACTTTTGTAAATGGAGTTATTGTAAATAACAAAGGAATTGATAATAAAGGTAATTTTGCAGGGAAAACAAAATCACTTGATTTTACTTATGCAAAAGGAAATGATGAATTAAGTCTTTATATGGAAAATGGAAGGTTGGGTGAAAGATCAAAGGGAGCGACTGCTATTGCTAATTATAATGGTATAGATTTATATTATTATTCATATACCAACAAATTTGTACCATCAGATTATAAAATGACAGAACAGGATAAGAAGGATAAATTATCCGGTAAATATGTATTTAGTTATGGATCTGATTCTGATAAGGAAAAAATCTCTCAAGTTCAATGTTTAAATTGGATGCAGGATGGAATTAATTATTCTTTTTTAGGATCTGATTCTAATGTATCAAAAGATGACTTAGTTAAAATGGCGCAGCAGGTTATCAATACAAAATAAAAGCAAGATGAAGGGGAGTGCTGCAAAACTATTTTTTAAGATAGTTTTACAGCACTCTATTTTTATATATTCTGGAACTAAGTCAATAAAGTAGACACAAAAATTAGAAATTTAGTCTTATTCACTTATAGATGATCGGTATAAATAACAGCATCAGCAGTGTAGACGTAATTAACCTTCCAAATAATTAAATTGACTTCATTACTTTTTTTATTTTATCCAATCATGCACTCGTACCTATATTCTAAGATATGAAATTTTTCATATCTTCAATAAAAGCCAAAACACTATCTTCTTTGGTTGCCCAAGAAGTTACAAGTCGAATAACAGAATTATTGTCGTCAATTTTTTTCCAAATACAAAAAGAATATTTATCCTGAAGTTTTTTAATTAATTTATTAGGTATTATTGGAAATATCTGATTTGAAGATGAGTATGTAAAAAACTTATACCCCAATTTACTGATTCCGTTTTTCAATAAGTTAGCCATTTCATTAGAATGCTTTGCCAAATTAAAATATAAATTGTCTTTGAAAAGTTCTAAAAACTGTATTCCGAGAAGCCTTCCTTTCGCAAGCAGTGCCCCTTTCTGTTTAATATAGAATCGAAAATTCTCTTTAAGTGAATCTTTACAGATTACAAGGGCTTCTCCTATCAAAGCACCATTTTTAGTTCCTCCAATATAGAAAGAGTCAACTAACCTACCTAAATCAGAAAGTTCTATATCATTCTCTTCTGAACATAGAGCAGATCCTAAACGTGCACCATCTACATATAAAAGGAGTCCATTTTTTATACAAAACTTGCTCAATTGTTGTATTTCATTTTTAGTATAAATAGAACCCATTTCTGTAGGATCAGAAATATAAACTAGCCTAGGTTTTACCATATGTTCATCTCCATGTGTATTTAAAACTGGCTCAATACGTGATGGACTTAACTTACCATCATTTACTTTAATAGATATAACTTTGTGTCCTGTAGCTTCAATTGCCCCTGTCTCATGAACAAATATATGACCCGTATTGGCCGCAATAGCTGCTTCATAAGGTCTTAAAAAAGCAGAAATTGCAGTAAGATTTGTTTGTGTACCTCCAGAAAGCAAATGGATATCAATATCATTACGCTTAATTCTTTGTTTTAATAACTTAATCGCTTTTTTTGTATAATAATCTTCTCCATATACTTCAGTCTGTTTTAAATTTGATTCCATTAAAGCATTTAGTATTCTTGGGTGTGCTCCCTCGCTGTAGTCATTCTTAAAACTATACATTCATGATAAACCCCCTTTTAGATATCCTAATTATATATATTTTTGTCAAATTCCTTTTCTTTAATTAATATTGCATCTATTGATAATATTTTAGCGATTAAAAATACAGACTGTTCCAGTACCACCGAAACACTTATTGCAGGAAATGCACTTTGCTGGAGCAGTATCTTTTTTCCAGCGATTAATTAAATCACTTTCACAAATAAGCGGTCTGGAAAGAGAAATATACTCAACAGCAGTATTATTCAAAATTTTTGTCATGTCCCCAACGTCCCGGTTTCCACCAACCAATATGATCGGCGTTTTGATTTTCTGTGCAATTTCTGCAGCATATTTTTCGTAGTAGGATTTTTTTCAGGTGGAATTTTACGGGCAAAGCCCTCATTTGGGCGTGATGAAAGGCTTCCGCCGCTGATTTCAATTGCGTTTATTCCCATTTCTTCTAATTTGCGACATACATATTTACAATCTGAAAAAGTCATTCCCTGCTTCATAAAATCTTCGCTGTTAATTTTTATAAAAACCGGATAGCTCGAACCAACTCTATCCCGTATTGCTTGAAAAGTTTCCAATACCATTCTAAAACGATTTTCCCGATTGCCGGCATATTGATCTGTTCTGCGGTTATAATAAGGTGTTAAAAATTTACTTAACAAATAGCCATGTGCCGCATGTATCTGGATGCCATCGAACCCTGCTTCCTTAGCCCTATACGCTGCATCAGCAAAGGATTTTTGCACAAAGACGATTTCCTCCCTTGTCATTTCCTTCGGTGTATTTTTATAAGCTAGGTCTGCCACTGAACTTGGTCCCCACACTGCCTTGCCACTATTTACGTTAACTGAAGTTTGTGAACCGATATAGGCAAGTTGCATGATAATATTGACATTGTATTGGTGAGCCATCTCAGTCAAAACTTGATATTCATCGATAAATGTATCATCATAGATCCCTGACTGTCCTGGATAAACATTCTCCAAATCACTTACAAAAGTCATTCCCGTGATAATTGTGCCTACTCCCCCTTTTGCCAAATTTTCATAAATTTTGTACAGTTTTTTTGTCATATGTCCATTTTTATCAGCAAATCCATCGTAAGTTGCTGAACGAATAAATCTGTTCTTCAGTCTCATACCCGCTAATTCTGTTTTGTCAAATAAAGATTTCATTTGATTTCACTCCTTTTAAAATATTCTTATATATGAACCTCACACAAAACCAGCTCTCTGCAAAACCTTCGATGATATCTAATTTATTTCTGCTTATGTACTGATGCATTGTTTAGACGTCTTACCATCTTGTTAGATTTACATCATAATTTTTTAAAGAGTGTATTATGAGAAGATAACATTTTATTTTACCAATATCAACTTTAACAATTATCACAGAAAAACAATTTATAGAAGAAACTTCATACTCTCAACCCCCAAAATCAATAAGATCAAATTTGCCTATACACTGCAATTATTTAATGCAGAGATAATTTCTTGCTTTGTTGCAATAGATTGTTCTTCGTCCAACCTGTTTAGTAAAACCTGTTTTGCTTTTTTCCCTCCTATATGACCTATTGCCCACGCAACATGTATTCTCACCAGTTCATCTTCATCTTCATTGTCCAATATTTTTGCCAATTCTGGAATCATCCCTGAATCACCGGTATTGCCTATGGCAACAGCTGCATTTCTTTTGAAATACTTATAATCTTCTATATAGTTGTACATAATTGGATAAACATTTTTTCTGTAAAAATCATCTGTGATATGCAGAAGATCAATAAGTGTAAAGTTTCTCGATATTTTTTCAAGAAATTGATCTTTTGGAAATTGAGACTTTAGCTTTTTTCTATTTCTGGGACATGCTTCTTGACACAAATCACAGCCATGCACACGTGTTCCCATTTTTTCTCGTATTCCTTCGGGAATTACAGTAGGGATATTATTTTTTTCCTGCCTCATCCAGGCATTAAATCCCAAACATTTATATGGATTTAGTTTAAAAGGCTCATATATAGCAGCTGTAGGACATGCAGCCATACACGCCCTGCAATTTTGAGGACACTGGCAATTCATTGTAGGTTGATCATAATCCAGCTTCTGATCAATTACAATTGTATAGATTATAATAAAAGAACCAACCCCATTAACATAAGCAAAATTATTTTTCCCAAAAGTTGTAACCCCGGCTTTTGCAGATGCCCATCGAGCTGGAACATTTATATTTGTATTGACTTTACATCCCTTTGAAACTAAAAATTTTTCCATGAGTTTAACTCTAGCACCGTTAATACTATTCTCTAAAGGATGATATGATCTCGATAGATAAGCCCGTTCAATTTTTTCCGTCAAAGTTTTCGGAAAGTCTTTCTGAAAATAATCCCATGCAAGGACTATTATAGATTTTGCCTCAGGCATAAATACTTTGGGAATAGCACCTTTCATTGGACCTTGTGGTTGCCTAATCAAAAAATCATAGGTTTCATTTCTTGATTTCAATATTTCCACATAGTCAGCTACTGCATCTATTGAAATGCACCCAACTCCACAATACCCCAAATCTAACGCATAATTCTTGATTTCCTCAGTAAATGACATATAAATTCCCCCTCTATAATCGTGTATATACACGATTTGATTAAAAATTTTCATATATCTATTAATCACAGTTCTTCTATTTTTTCTAGAAATTTTATGAGCAATTTTAAATTTTTGGAACCTAGTTTTAATTCAACAGCTTTTTGAGCTTTCTCCCATAAAGGAATACTTATCTCTAAAGCTTGTATACCTTGTGGCGTGACCTGAATTTGACGATTTCTGGATCCTTCGGGGGAAATGTCTTCAACATAATTTTTTTGGAAAAGCGGCCTGATAGTACGTACTAATGTAGTCCTTTCCAGTCCAACGTATTCAGCTAGTTCACTTGTACTGCATACACCCAATCTTTTAAGATTCCTCAATAGGCAAAATTGATTTACTGTAAGTCCACTAGGCTTCATAATATTATCATAGTATTCAGTAATTGCATTTGAAGCTCTTCTTAAATTTATACAATTGCATTTGCTTTTCACACGTTTTATTTTTTCTCTCATGATATATCTCCATTTATTACTAAAAATAGTGTATGTACACTATTTTGATAGTAACATGATCACTTAATATTGTCAAAGATCTTTAGCTAAAAAATAATATTTTATTACTATAATAAACGTATATCATCAGCCTATACTACTTTTGCCTTTACAGAACAATGCAATGAATTCTGCATTGGTTATTTTATTTTCATATATAACTGCATCAATTGCATTTGAGATACTGCAATCATCTCTTAAACAAATTTCTTCCGCTTTTTTTAAAAACTCTGATTTCGTCATCATATTCACCTCCTGAAATTTATTAATATTTATAATAATTGCTATATTTATTTTTAATTAGTTTTGCATGTATTTAAACCTGATTCAAATATACTCTAATTTTTTGTGCTGAATTACTTTTAGACATTGTACAAATATAACTAGGAGTATCTCCAAGATTTGTGATTTAATAAGATAAAAGTTACTATCTGCATCTGTTTCAGTTTGCACATAATACATACATTAGTAAAAGTATAGCATTGTAATTATATGCTTTCAATGCTATAATTGTATGTAATACAATTACAGGAGGCTCTACTATGCCAATAAATTCTTTTGAAAATTATCCAATGTCATGGAAACCCAATAAAACTCAACTTAAAACACCAATATACCTTTCCATTGCAAATCTGCTGGAATATGATATTGTAAACGGATACCTCGCCCCAAACACAAAATTGCCACCTCAGCGAGAGCTGGCGGATTATCTGGATATTAACCTCAGCACCATAACAAGGGCATTTAAAATATGTGAGCTAAAAGGATTAATTTATGGTACAACCGGAAGAGGGACTTTTGTTTCACCAAATGCAGGTTCGATAATTTCAATATCAGACTGCAGAACAGAAAAAAGCTACATAGAAATGGGGATTATAAAACCCTTCGACCAAAACAATTCACTTGTTGTAAATACAGCAAAGAGCGTTTTATCAAAGGGATATGCAGAAAAATTATTAGACTACACTTATCCGCTGGGTACCCCCTATCACAAAAGCGCTGCTAAAAAATGGCTTAAAAAATATAACATAGATGCAGACATTGAGAATATTGCAATTACATCAGGTGCTCAAAATGCCCTTGCAGTTATCTTGATTTCTCTTTTTCATTCAGGAGATAAAATTGCAGTTGACGTATACACATACCCTAATTTTATTGAACTGGCAAATATGCTTGATATTCAATTGATTCCAATAAAGGGAGACAATGTAGGAATGAAACCTGAAGAACTGGATGCACAATGCAAGCTGAACAACATACAAGGTATATATCTCATGCCTTCTTGTAGCAACCCTACCGGAACTTTAATGAACATGGAACGCAAACAGGAACTTGCAGAAATCATAAAAAAAAATAACCTTCTCTTAATAGAAGATGACATTTATTATTTCCTCAATCCTGAAAATTATATTTCCATTACTTCTTTTGTACCCGAACAATCCATTTATATCAACAGTATTTCCAAGTCCCTGTGTTCTGGAATACGAGTAGCTTTTATAGTATACCCCGGAAAATATTCTGAAAATATAACGCGTGGAATATACAATATAAATTTAAAGACTTCTGCATTAAATGTAGAAATTATCGCTGAAATGATCAATACCGGTATAGCAGACCAAATAGTTGAAGATAAAATATCTGCTTCAAAAGAACGGAATCAAATCTATAAAAGGTATTTCAAAATAGAAAATTCAAACGAAAACCCTGTGAGTTTATTCCGCTGGCTTCCACTAAAACAGAAGTTTAATGCAAATCAATTTGAAAAAGATGCCCTGGAACAGGGGATTCATATTTATCATTCAGATCGTTTCTTAGTTGGAAATTATAAGGAAAAACAATTTTTACGTGTAGCATTATCATCTGCCAATAATTCTGATGAATTGGGAAAAGGTTTAGCTATATTAAAAAATATCCTGTCGGGAAAAACTGATAAAACAAATATAAATTCACTGATAATATAGGAAATTTTGAAAAATACACTTCGCTGCGTCAGTCTCCATTTTCAAAAATTCTTCAAAATCATTAAATGAGGTTTGATATAACATGTCCTTCATGTATGAATAAGCTATCGAAGGCCCGCATGCAAGTTTTTTCGCTAATTTCATAGTTGCTTCCTCTAGTTTATCCACTGTTGTAACTTGATAAACTATATCTAATTCTTTTGCTTCTTGTGTAGTCACAATTCTCAATTCTGAAGCTTTATTAACCCTATAGGATCTAACCTACAATCATATTAATAAGCGTCTGAATATGGATCTGCATTGTATCCAAACAATCTACCGGTGTTCTAACCCCTTTAAACAATAAAGGCAATTCAGTACAACCTAAAACAATTGCCTGTATTCCATTTTCGTCTTTCATTCTCTGCACAATTTTCAGAAATGACGATAAAGTTTCTTCCTTGACAATACCTAATTCTAACTCTTGTGAAATTTTTTGATTAACAAATCTCTTTTCTTCATCATTTGGTATTACTACTTCTATATTATTATTTTCGAATGGCTTTTTAAAAAATTCTCCATCCATAGTAAAGATTGTCCCCAGTAATCCTACTTTAGATATATTGCGTCGCTTTGTCTCATCACAGGTGGCCTGAATAATACTTATGATGGGAATAGATGAACGCTCCTGCAACTCGTCAAAAACAATATGTGGTGTATTACCAGTTAAAGCTATAAAATCCACTCCGCTGGCTTTCAAATTATTGATTGCACTCATTAAATAATTGACGAGTGCTTCATATTCTTTTCTGTCACACATACCAAGAACATCAAAAACATTCAAGCTCTCAATAGTTAAATTAGGGAAAAAATTTCCCCCAACCTTGCTTTGAACTCCATATACAATATCATGATAATATGGGATTGTTGATTCTGGCCCTATTCCGCCAATTAAACCTAGTTTTTTCATGTCTATGCCCCCTCCATAAATTCCCAACTTAACAAATATAATTTAGTTTTCCCAATAAATTTGTCCATAAATAACAATCTTGATTATGCTCTGTATAATTCCACTGTCACATTCTTGAACCAAATAAGTTATATTTTGGAGTTTTATACCATGTTTCAGTGCGGCGAAGGCGGAACCAATAGTTGTATGCCCTGCAAAAGGCAGCTCGTGATGAGGTGTAAAAATTCTCAACCGAGAATTCCCAGTCATAAATTCAAAATACATTAGAAATTAATATCTGCAGTGGAATATAAAGCTGCTTTGCCGCTCATTTTTACTCTTTCTCCCTGATATTCACAATATAATATGCCGCCTCTCGGTGAAGCCTGGTAGGCAACTAGGTTATTCTTTCCCGACCTTTTAGCCCAGAACGGAATAATATGGCAGTGTCCTGAACCGCATACCGGATCTTCTGGTACATTGCATTTTGGTGCAAATGATCTGGATACACAATCGAACTCTTTACCTTTGGCTGTAACATGTAAAAGTAGTCCATCCAGTGTATTTACCTTCTCCTGATTCGGATTTAGATTTCTGACTTCTTCTTCAGATTCAAGAACGCAGAGCAGATCCCTACCCATATATGCTTCTAGAGGTCTGACCCCTATGGCTTCAGTCATCGCTTCAGTTACGTCTACTTTTTTTAAATCATATGATGGAAAGTCCATTTTAAGAAGATCACCTTTTTTTACAACTAATAAAAGTCCGCTGAGTGTCTGAAAATGAACTTCTGTTACTTCAGGCTCAATAAACCTGGTTATAATGTATGCTGTTGCAAGAGTAGCATGTCCGCATAAGTTAATTTCGCCGCCGGGAGTGAACCACCTTAATTTATAATCTGATCCTTCTTTTACTGCAAAAGCTGTCTCCGACAGACAATTTTCTCTTGTTATCTTCATCATAATTTCATCAGGAAGCCATTTATTCATAACACATACTGCTGCAGGGTTTCCCCCAAATACCTTGTCTGAAAAAGCATCTACTATATATTGTCTCATTTTAATTTCCTCCTTTAATCTTCTAAATAGGCAATTGCCTCAACTTCGCATAAAACACCAAGTTGGAGTTGTTTTACTGCAACACAAGTTCTGTCCGGCTTTTCAGTGAAATACTTTGCATACACTGCATTAAATGCACTGAAATAAGACATATCTGCAAGAAAGCAAGTTGTCTTAATTACTTTTGTAAAATCTGTTCCAGCTGCTTTGAATAGCTCACCTAAGTTTTTTATGGCCTGTTCCGCTTGTGCTTTAATGTCTCCTTCAACTACGGAACCATCTTCAGGCCTCATTCCTCCCTGTCTCCATTTTTGTCTTTATCAATAAAACTTTTCTGCATATAATACATACATTAGTAAAATTATAGCATTGAAATTATATGCTTTCAATGCTATAATTATATGTAATACAATTACTGGTTATTTTTTATAAAATCCATAAGAATTTGTTCATATAAGTATACTGAGTCTATAATCACAAATTCATCATCACCATGCCAGTTCTTTCCTATAGGTCCAAATTCTACAGAAGGTACATTATATTTTGAATAAAACCTAGTATCTGCAGAACCATGCTGGCCAAATATCTCAGATTTACCATTAGTTATCCTGCTAATTGATTTCTTCAATTTTTTTACATTCATATCATCAATCTTGGTTTTTACAGCATCTCCTCTAGAATGAACATTTACTTCAACACCAGCAGACTCTTTAATTTGTCTTATTATTTCTTTAGGATCTTGCTCCGGCAGAAATCTTATATCGAGATACATTTTACAATAGTCAGGTACCTTATTATAAACATCTCCACCTTCAATTTTAGATAAATTAACGGATGGACAACTATAAAATTCAGATTTTTCTTTAGTAAAAGGTAAACTTGTAATTGTTTTATAAGCTTCATAGGCTTTAACTATGGCATTATCTCCCTGCCAGGGTCTGCTGCCGTGAGCGGATTTTCCGATAAACTCTAAATAAATCTGCAATATACCTTTTGCTTGTATACCTATTCCTAATTGAGTAGGCTCTCCACAAATCACAAAATCTCCCACAAAACCATTATCAGCTAGATATTTCGAACAATTAAAGCCTCCAGTTTCCTCATCTGTAACTAATTGAAGCTGAACTTGGCAGGTCAAGCTTTTATTCTTGAGCTTTAGTATTGTACTAAGCATAGCTGCAGCCCCAGATTTCATGTCAGCACTACCTCTTCCATAGAGCCTTCCATCTTCAATATAGGGCATAAACTGCTTATTTTTTCCAAGGACAACATCCAGATGTCCATTTAATATTATTCTCTTATGCCCATTTCCAATAGTGCATATTAAAATTTTAAATCCATCATTCTCAATTATTTCAGTCTTTAATCCACTTGATGATAATATGTTATTGCAAAAATTTACGGCATCATTTGCTCCCTCTAAATTTGAACTATCAATTTTAATAAGTTCCTTTGTAATTTCTATACAATCCATTTATAAAACCTCCCAGCAATATTTATTTTAACTCGTATTTAATAAGGCCTGTACTGGAATATTGTATTACATACAATTATTCGATTGACTGCATACATTTTCATATATACAATAAGCCTTAAAAAGTACAGAATAGTCTGACATGTTATTTTTCTATAAACACAAATATTTTAAATATAGTATTCTTTTGCTGTTAACATTTACTCAAATGATATCAATATAAAACAATAAAATTTTAAGTGGGATTAAAAATGACTTCAAGACTGATGCCAAAAATTTACCACGATTCAATTATGACAGATGAAACACAACAAATCAGAATGGAAGTTAGAGATTTTGTTAACAAAGAGGTGTTGCCTGTCGCTCATGAAATTGGAAAAGAATTTATGCGTTAATTTTATTAATAGAATATGCCTGTGAGTATCTTCAAGGTTATATAAATTTATAGTATTAAATCATAAATAAATCTTGGAGATACCGCTATTTCTGTAAAAGCAGCGGCCAGAGACACCACATTCAGTTGGCAATATTATCTAATATGGATTTAAATCAGCTCTTCAGGAACAAATTTGGAGGAAATTTTCTTTATAAGTAGGTAAGTCAATTATCATCAGAATTCGGCCTCCTGCAAGCATTATAGCTTTGTTTAGCAAAAGTACCCCTGTCATCTGGCCCACCAGTAAAATAATTACCGGGATGAGAAGAAAGCCGCTCACCTGCTGTGCTTCCTGAAAAGTTTCCGATTTTGCAGATACCATGACAGTAAATGTCAATGACAATAAATTGACTGCAGGTGTAATCCAGAATATGATTATGAGCCATTTTACATCCGGGAAAATAAGTTTTCCAAAATAGATGAAGCCGCCTACATCAAATATTATGCCAAAAACTACAAATGAAATAAAGGTAATTATGTAAGATGGCACAAAGACACCTAAAATCTTGGCCCTTAGCAGCTGTTCCATTGATATTGGAGTATAAAGCAGGGATTCCATGGTCTTGTGTTCTTTTTCTCCCACAAAACTGCTGGCTCCGATAACTCCTGAACACATTATCGGAATTATAAGGAAATATGACGAAAACATAAAATTCAGCGATACCATTATCAAAAGCTGAGCAGGGGTATATGCACTATATTCCGAAGGCAGCTTTTTCAAAAGAGGAGCCATTTTTGTGAAAGTACTTGAATCACTTCCAATAAAATTTGCACCGATAAGTACTGCAAAAGGTATGATTACAATCAGGACAACGGGCACAATAGTCATGGGAATAAAAACACGCTTTGAACTTGTTATTTCATTTATATCTTTGCATATCAATGCTTTTTCGCTCTTATTTATCATTTTTCCAGTCACCTCAAATTATATATTTAAAGTACAGCTGTTCCAAGGACCATTTTTTCTGTATTGCCTCATAGATTTCCCCACCGTTTGCTAGTACATTTTTTATTAGAGTATTTGCATCTTCATCTCCTGAAATAGACTTAATGTATATGCCATTGCCTTCATAAACAAACCCGGATTTTCTTGAAATATTTTTTCCCCTTATTTTCAATTGAAGAGCTGCATTTTTTCTTGAAGCAAGTTCCTCAAATGTGCCCAGTCCAAGGACATGCCCATTATTTATAAAACCATACAGCGTACAAATATCTTCAGCATATTTTAACTGATGGGTGCAGAGAAATATTGTAACCTTGTTTTCTTCGGCAAGTTCTTTTATGAGCTTCGTAACATTGAGTGCATTTTCCGGATCAAGACCGGAAGTGGGTTCGTCAAGGAACAAAATCTCAGGATTGTGAACCAGTGCTACAGCCAGTGAAACTCTCTTTCTCATTCCTGTACTGAAAGATTTCACTTTCTTATCCCCTACATCTGACAGCTCCAGCCTCTTTAATATAAAGTCCACCCGTTTGTCAAGCAGTTTTTCATCCATCTCATGCATTTTTCCGAAGAATATAAGATTCTGCCTGGCAGTAAGATTTTCGTAACAGGAGGCGCTTTCGGTCATAACTCCGCACAACCTATGGATTTCAATATTATTTTCTCCCACAGGCATCCCCAAAATCTCAGCATGCCCCGATGTTGCAGAAAGAACCCCGTTTAAAATTCTGACTGTAGTGGTCTTCCCTGATCCATTCGGACCGAGAAAACCGAATATTTCACCTTTGGGTATGCTCAAACTCACATTGTTTAAAACATTGACTTTTCCGTCATAGGACTTTTTAAGATCTTCTATATTTACAGCATTCATTTGTCTGTCTCACCCAATTTCTCTTTCAATTTTTCAATAAGCAAATTGTACCGTTTATCCCCTTTCAAGGATGCAAATGCAGGATTTTCAGCAGCTGTATCAACAAAATTTTTCTTGACCGTTGTCTCGTCTACAGGAATATTCGTTCCAATGCAGTTATTATCCTCAAACCATTCAGCCACCCGGTTAAAATATTCATTTCCTTTGAAGCTCAATGGAAACTGAACTTTGCAGGCAGTATCCACATATCGCTCCAAGGCATCTACAGCCTCTTCCTTTTTTTGTTCCGACAAATACCCCTGGGCTGCAGTGATATGAATTCTAAAAACATCATTTGTCAAAATATCCTTGAGCTTAAAAGAATCGATAATCTGAAGTCCCTGAAAACATATCTTCTCGAATAAAACCGGCTTATCCATATTAAGAGAAAGATAATTGTTTAAAAGTGTCAGTGTGTTTATTACATTGTTGAAAAGAAGTATCTGATTCACAAGCTTTGCCTGGTCAGTCTTCCCTTGCATCCTATATGCATTGACAAGTATGACGTCATCCCCGCTGTATGGAGCTAGCTCGCCGCCCAGCAGTCGGATAACTTCTTCACTGTTTCCCAATGCCATCTCTGCAATTGCTTCCTTGGTATTTGCATCTTTTATGTCAGAAATGCTGTCTGATTCTTCTTTTACTCTCATGCACAGCATTATACACCGCTGAAAAATCTGCTTTTTTACTGCCATATTTTTTGCCAGGATGGAATAATTCAATAGAAGTTGAATCATGGAAAGCAGGAAGGGAAAACAGGAATAATACTTTTTTATCAGTTTGCCGCACTTATCCAACACTTCATCAAAAGACTTAACAGTAAATTCATGCGAGAGTTTATTGTAGATTTTTTTTATGTCTTTCTTTGTAAGCTGTGGAGAATATCCCAGCAATTCATCTACTGAAATGTTAAAATAAGATGCAAGCTCAGGAAGAAGTAAAATATCTGGGTAGCACAGTCCGGATTCCCACTTGGAGACAGATGCTTTGGAAACTCCAATATAATCCGCCAGCTGCTCCTGCGTTATTCCCTTCTTTTTTCTCATCTGAACAATACATTTTCCTATATTCAGCACTTTCATATAACCACCCCCAATAAATAGTTTACGTGTTCGTATCTTTGCTGTAAATGGATTTGCAGTTGACTTTAGTAGAAAAAGTTAACCTCAGGGAAACTTAATTCCATTCGAAACACTCTTTTATTCTCAGGTATGAAGACAGTACTCCCAGTATCAAAATTATGTACAATAAAAAATTTACCGTGCAGGAAAATCTGCTGTAACATATTATGCCTGGAACGATAAAAAACATAGCTGATACAATTCTTCCCAGTTTATCAAAAATAAAAGGATGCGCCGATACTTCGTCACATTTTCTTATAAAATTTGATGTATATAAAAATTCTATAAATTTCAAGCAGACAAATACCAAAAACCACAAAGGCATTATCCGTAAAATTACCAAAGTCACATAAGATGAAACTATAAAAAATAGATCTGCAAAAATATCCAATTTAGCACCCATTCTTGAAGTACAATTGGATTTTCTCGCAATATAGCCATCAATAAGATCCGACAAGCATATTAAAAAAAATATAATTGCAATGCTGAGAATTTTTTCCTGTCCATACCTAAATTGCTTCAAAACATTTGATACGAATAAAGCAGACATGATTATTCTCGATGCCGTAATGATGTTTGGTATAAATTTGAGTATTCTTTGCACTTTGAGCTAACCCCTCCATTTTATTCTCTCATATTTTCAACTATCTGAATTTCAACTCCATCTGGATCTTCTATAAAGAAAAACCTAACTTTCGGTGAGGGTGAAACAGGTCCTTTCTTTATGGCAACAGCCTTATCCAGTGATTTCACTTCAAATCCAATAGAAATTCCCCTGCTTTGAATTTTTGAATTATTATTTTCACTGCATATCAATTCAATTTTAGGACCGTATTTTTCTCCAACCATGGCAATATTTACTCCCGGATTAGGGCTAAATCTCCTGAAAATTTTGATTCCCAGCAGTCCGTTGTAAAATTTCAAAGATTCCTCCATATTTTTTACATTTAATGTTATCCAGCAAAAATCCATATTATCTCCTCCTTAAAAATATCGCATAACGCCAGAATAACTTGTATATAGAAAAATGTCAAGCGTCAGATCAAATCCAGGTTGTTTCTCAATTTCACATATATTATAAAGGAATTATCCCCGTTTTCCGCCCATACCTCTCCTCTATGCAGCTTTACAATATTTTCGACTATGGCAAGCCCAAGGCCTGAATTATTTTCATGGGAATTTCTCGACTTATCACCCATATAGAATCTTTCAAATATCTTTTTCATTTGCCCATTTGACAGATTCTGAGCAGGTTCATTTTCAAAACTCACTTCTGTATTCTCTTCATCTGAAGTTATATAAATGTATACACAGCTGTTTTTTTTACTGTACTTTATGGCATTGGATAATATATTCTGAAAAACTCTGCTCATAAGGTAGGGATCAACATCTAATTTCAGCTCCGCCATATTGTATTTTTTCACAAGTTCAATTTCCGATTTATCCGCCAGAATGGACATCTCCCCTATGATCTGTTCTATGATCTCAACAATATTTACATTGTGTATTTCAGGTTTCACTTCACCGCTTTCCAATTTTGAATACTGAAACAGGTTGTCTATCAAAAGCTTGAGTTTTTCTGCCCTCTCCAGAGATTTTTCACTGTAAATTTTTTTGTCTTTTGCAGAAGTGCTTTTGTCATCTAACAGATACAGATAGCCAATCAGAGAAGTGAGAGGCGTCCTCAAATCATGTGACATGTTAGTTATCAGTTCATTTTTAAACCTTTGAAGAGATTTTTCACGATCAATCATATTTTTCAGATTAAAGGACATCTCATTTATTTTTTCTGCCAGAATTCCCAGTTCATCACTGCCTCTTTTCTCAAGTTTGCAGTCCAAATTTTCCTGGGAAATTTTTACTATGCCTCTGCAGATATATTTTATATACCCAACTTTTCTATAAGACCAGAAATAAATAATTCCAAGTGAGATCACAATTGGAAATGCTATTACAAATATGTGTTTGAATATTTTATGGTAGTTTCCTGGAACTTTCCACGTAACAAGTACGTATTTATTTCCTGATATATTCAAATCATATAATTCACGTACTGTTTTTCCAGTATGGGAGTTCAAATCCATATAACTGTCTTTTACCCCATTTGATCTAAGAACTACATTGCCCTTCAGATCAGCAACTGCTATATTTACATTATTCAATTTTGCAAGATCGTCTATATAATAATTATTTTGAGGATCAGTGGACTTAACATATCTTACAACCTGCACATAAGTATCATTTGATGCATTGATAAAATTCTGGGTGTTACTTTTATCAGAAATTATGATTTGGACAGAAACAGTTATTCCAATTACAAGCACTATAAAACTGAACATGTTGATCATAATAAGTTCCCTTGATATGCTTTTAGGGAAAAATTCCTTTATTTTACTTATCAATTCTATAACCTACTCCCCAGACCACTTTTATATATTTGGGTTTTCCCGGATTTATCTCTATTTTTTCTCTTATATTCCTTATGTGAACTGCCACCGTATTCTTGGAATTGTAAAAAGGTTCACTCCACACATTTTCATATATAGTTTCCGTACCGAGTACTCTTCCCCTGTTTTCAGCAAGCACCTTCAAAATAGAAAACTCAATTGGAGTAAGTTCAACTGAATTTTCTCCGACAAACACCTCATGCGATTCAGTATCTATTGTAAGGTCATCTATAACAATTTTATTTTTCTCCCGGAGTTTGCCGCTATTGAAATCCGAATATCTCCTGATTTGAGATCTTACCCTGGCCACCAGTTCCAGCGGGTTGAAGGGTTTGGTAACATAATCGTCAGCACCTATATCAAGACCCAGTATCTTGCTGCTTGGATCATCTTTCGCAGAAAGCATTATTATGGGTATTTTTTTCTCTTTTCTAATTTCAAGACAGGTATGCAGTCCATCCAGCCCCGGCATCATTATATCCAATATTATCAAATCCACATCCTGTTTTTTCAGCTTTTCTATTGCCGATCTTCCGTCACAGGCAGTAATTACTTCAAATTTGTCATTCTGCAGATAAATTTTTATTATATCCAGAATGTCCTCGTCATCGTCTACTACCAGCACACTATGTCCCTTCATACAAATGTCCCCCTTGATTTTATTATAACATGTTCTATAATTTTACGTTTTTTACAGATCTGACAAAATTGGTTCTTTCCATAAAACAGGAGAAAAAGTAAACCAATGTAAATGTACAGGGAAATGAATAGCGGGGCTGACCTTCGGAAACAAAATACACAACGGCAAACATGTAAAAGCAAATAAGATTGTATATTAAGTATCGATCCACAGGCTTCTTATTAAAAAATTTTTTAATCACTATTACGCTGTATACAGCAATCATGATCAGTGCAGGAATAAACACCAGATATCTTGCAGCATAGGCATAAAATGAAAATATGAATTTGAAAACGGGGTTTATGTTTGCACCGTTGAAACTGTAGTCTATTTCACTAAAACCAATATAGGTAATAAAAAGTCGTTTGAACCCGAGCTGAACAAATTTTGCAGGATGTGACCCTATCCATTTTCGTGCCGCACTGGAAAGCATCCTGTTTTTCTCCGTGGCATTTGCATTTATATACTCGGTCTTTTTTACAATGGAATCGTGCACATTTCTGGCATCCATCCACATGCCGTATTTATTTTGGGAATTATTATTTACATAAAGTACTATTCCACTATTATTGGATATAAATGTGAACTGTCCTAAAAGCTTGGTATTTCTATACAGCCACGGTGATATGGCTATGGCACTTATTATAAATACGGTGATTGAATGTTTCAATACCACCCAAAACTTCATTTTGAGACACAATTCAACCATAAAGATCAGAAATGGAAAAACTATGAAAAATGGTTTCACCATGGCACCTGCAGCTGTCAATATGCCAATCAGGATATACTTGTATCTGACATCATAAAAGTACAGGAATGTCATTAGAAGCAGTATGGTAGTAAACAGTATTTCCACCGCCAGAACACTATTGTAAAATATATTGCTGGGGAAGGCAACAAATAAGCCGTATATGAATCTACGCTTCTTTTCAGCAAGGTCTGCTTTTTTCAGTATTTTATAAAAAAGTATGTAGTTTATAAATGTAAGTGTTAAATTAAAGATTTTTGCTGATACCAAACTGCTGCCAAAAATTTTATATACAAACCCCAGCACAATAGGATATCCCACAGAAGTATAGGTATCACCCCAGGGCCCTCCAAGTGCTATCTGTCTTGCCAGTCCATCATAATAGGCAAAATCTGAAAATGGCTGTGTGTTTACAAAAATCACCCAGAGTACGCTAATTAAAATTCCAAGAAAGGCAGCTTTTCTGTAATATTTTTCCATAATAATCCTCCTCTTGATTTTCATCTCAAGTTCTATTTTAAAAAATTTTTTTAAAGAATTAACTATAAAACATATGAAGATTTTATAAAGATTACAAGACCATACTGCTATTATATATTATATATTATATTTATAAATTGCATTATTAATATTTCTTAATAAATATGCAATACAATTATAACGTACAAGTGATATAGTAAAATTGTTAGTATCCAAAAATCATTATTATCAGGAGGAATTTCTGGATGGAAAGACTTACAAAGCACTTATATATAATATCCTTCGACGGACTTTCTACTTTAGATTTTGACTATATTTCTTCCCTGCCTAATTTTAAAAGATTTCTCTCCCGGGCTTCTTACTGTAAAAATGTATATAGTGTTTATCCCTCTTTGACCTATCCAGCCCACACCAGTATTGTGACAGGAAAATACCCTAAAAATCACGGAATAGTGAACAATACCCTGCTGCAGCCAAACAGAAAATCACCGGATTGGTACTGGAGTAGAAAATATATAAAGGGAAGTACTATATATGATCTGGCAATAGATCGGGGAATGACAGTGGCAGCTCTCCTTTGGCCGGTTACAGCAAATTCCAGAATACAATACAATATGCCGGAGGTCTTTGCCAATAGATCCTGGCAGAATCAAGCCACCGTATCCATGTTAAACGGGAGCCCCCTATTTCAATTTCAGCTGAATCGAAAATTCGGTTTTATAAGAAATGGTATAAAAGAACCTGAATTAGATGATTTTACCCATCAGTCATTTTTATACACTATAAAAAATAAAAAAACCGACATAGTATTTGTCCACTACTCTGATCTTGACTCCATGCGGCACTGCAGCGGATTTTATTCCAAAGAGGCAAAAGATGCACTCCTAAGGCATGATAAAAGGCTCGGCGAAATAATAGATGTTCTAAAGGAAAATGATATAAAAGACAGTACAGTAATAATTTTAGGTGATCACAGCAGTATGGACGAGGACAAGATTATAGACTTGAATGTACTGCTGAAAAACAAAGGATACATTGACGTAGATAAAAAAGGAAAAATAAAAAGCTACCAGGCAATAGCAAAAAATTGTGACGGATGTGCCTATATTTATTTAAAAAATAGAGATGATAAATTATTGGCAGATGAAGTCTATTCCCTAATATATAATTTCAACAGAAAAATTCAATGCATTGAAAAAATATACAGGAAAGATGCTGTAATAAGGTTGGGAGCCGATCCCAACTGTACCTTCATGCTTGAAGCAAAAAAAGGATTTTATTTTCTGGACGATATAGATCAGGACATCATAAGACACATAAAACCAGGGGAAGAAGACAGATTTCACAATATTACAAGGGCCACCCACGGATATTTGCCCTATAGGAAAAATTATACAACAGTTTTTATGGCGAGGGGTAAGGGAATAAAAAATGGAGCAGTTATAGACAGCATGAACCTTGTTGATGAAGGACCAACTATAGCAAAATTACTGGGAATCGAGCTAAAAGACGCTGACGGAAAAATTATAAACGAGATATTGGAATAAAGAAAAAGCGTACCAGAATTTATACAAGCTGGTACGCTTCATTTTATTATATATTATATATATGAGGGCTTTTCATATGGCATTATGAAGTTTCGAATCAGTTAATTCTTTCAGTACGCCGGAATTATGTGCTATCTCCTGAATAGAGGCAGAAATTTCTTCAAAAGCTGCCGCCTGACTTTCAAAAGATTTATTGGATTCCTTTATTTTGCTGTTGATGAGTTGAACAGATTTAGTTATGTTATCCAGTATTTCTCTTATGCGCTTTGTAGATTCAGAGCTCCTGTTGGATAACTTCCTTATTTCCTGTGCGACTACATTAAAGCCCCGTCCCTCTTCGCCTGCCCTGGCGGCTTCTATGGCGGCATTTAGTCCCAGAAGATTTGTTTGACTTGATACTTCATCTATGATTTTTATGATTTCATTGGTGCCTTTCATGTTTTCATCCGTCTTGGACAGTTCAGAAATCACATTATTATTATTTTCCGTTTCAGATTGGACACTGGCGGTGCACTCTTCTATAGCAGCCGATATACTTTCAAGTGATTCAGAAAGTTCCTTGGTTAGATCTCCAATTTTCTTATTCATTTCAAAATTCTTTGCCAGCAGGAAAGTTCCGACAATCTCATTATTTTTGTTTTTTATTGGGATCACATATACCATAAATGGTATCCCCTCACCTTTTTCATTCATGTATTTTATCAGAGATTTACCCTCCTTGACTACCTGGGCGGCATATTCCGGAAGGGGATCACCTTCATGTAATTTCACCGGCAGTTTATCATTTTCCTTGAACTTCAAGATCTTTTCCGTGTCAGTAAGGGCAACAGACACTTGTTCATCAAAAAAATCCGGCAAATAATCCAATGTGGCCTTAGCAAACTCTACATATTTTTCATCCAAATTAAACATCTCCTACTTATAAAATAATTATTACATACTCATACCGCATACAATCGAAATATACAACCATATATTAGATTCTTCATAATTATATTATCGGCAAAGTTCCGGATAACATAACCTTTTAACGTACATAGGAACCTTTTTCTTTATGAATGGCGTCCCTGAGCCAAGTTGGATGCATCGGCAAAAGGTTTTTAGGCAGATGGCTGAGATCAAAATAATTCACATCCAGTGTCTCTTCACCTCTTTTAATTAACTTTCCCCCTACAGTTTCACATTCAAAACAAGTTGTAATAAAGTGATCTATCTTACCGTCAGGATAAGAGAAAACCTGTGAAATCGGATCGGAATAAATTCCAATCAAACGGTTTATCTTTACTTTTAAACCGGTTTCTTCCCTGATTTCCCTGACAATTGCCTCTTCTACCGTTTCTCCGGGTTCCACATGACCTGAAGGAATTCCCCACAATCCATTATCCACACGTCTCATAAGAAGTACTTTTCTTGATTTATCAAATATGACGCCTGCAACACCTGCCTTGACACCATCATTCGGCCATGGAAAGTGAGGCAAAATCCACTTCCGTACTGTTACATCATCGTCAAACAGTCCTTTTAAATTCGGAATAGCAGCATCTGGATTACGGAAATCTCTGGCTGAAGGGAATTTATTCGCTTTCCCTTCAGATATTAAGACAGCTGATATTCCCGTCTGATGGGCTCCTAAAATATCACTAAAATAGTTGTCCCCTATCATTATTGTTTTGGAGGATGCCTTTAAATCTTCAAGAGCTTTTCTAAACATATATGGATAGGGTTTTCCTATAATTATAGGTTTCTTTTCCGACGCCGTCCAAACAGCCTTCACAATTGCCCCGGCTGCTGGAAGCAGACCCTTTTTACCTGGAAAATTTCTATCGATATTTGTCCCAATAAATTTTGCACCGTTATCAATCAATTGTACTGCCTTTTTAATATCCCCAAAACACAGTGAATCGTCCCACCCAACTACAACCGCCTCTGCGTTAATTATACTGTCAATTTCAATACCTGCCTGTTTGCATTCCCATTTTAAATTCTCATCTCCAAGGATAAATGCAGTTTTTATATTCTCCCTTTCTAGATACTGGGCCGTCACCTGGCCCGCAGTAATTATCTCTTCAATATGTGCCTCTATCCCAATTTTTTTCAGACGTTCTACCATTTTTTTCTGCGTCGTGCAGGGATTGTTTGTCAAAAATCTAATTGTCTTTCCCATTTCACGAAGGATCTTAAGGGATTCCACTGCTCCCGGAAGAGGACTACCCTCTATGTAAATGACCCCATCCAAATCAAATAAAAGCACATCAAATTTATCAGCTATCACGGTAACTCCTCCTTCAAAATTTATTCTCATCCATTGAGTCTTATATCCATCATTAAATTTATTATAGCATAATCCCGCAGTATCATATTCATTCAAAAAAATTTACAATATGGCAATATTATTAACACGGTTTTGTAATATGCCAGCGAGAAACTATAAATAGTAAATAAATTTGATATAAATATAAAGGGAGGGAAAACCATCTAATGAAGAATATTTTAAAAAGGCTGCAGATCCTGCTGCTGGCATTATTTATGATATTGGGAAGTGTACCCGGTCCTGTAATTGCAAAAGAACAATTCAACAATGGTATTACAATCCATTCGATTCAGGACTACCAGCAGCGCGGTGCTGTAAATACCGCGAATCTTCCATCCAATACTGAAAAATCCGGTAATTGGGCAGGATATATATCTGTACCTATGTCTAAAGGCAGCAGCTATACAAGTATTTCCGGAAGTTGGACAGTACCTGGAATTTCAAGCAGCAGGCAAAGTGCTTCAGCTGCACAGTGGATAGGTCTTGGAGGGGTAAATTCTGAAGATCTTCTCCAGATTGGAACTATAGAGGAAATAAAAAATGGACAACCTACTGCAGAAGTTTTCTGGGAAAAGCTTCCGTATGCTGCTCAAAATATACTGAGCATTCCCATGGGATCAGTCATTAATGTAAGTATATCCAAAGTTTCAGATTCCACATGGAATTTAACATTTACTGCAGCTGAACCCGATGGTAAGGTAGAAACTAAGACCATATCCACAGAACTCGATTCTTCCTATGAACAGGGAATTGGTACATCGGCAGAATGGATAAGCGAAGATCCTTCTAACCAGTACAACCAGCTGCTTCCATTGGCAAATACCGATACGGTAAAATATCAATCGGCCAAAGTCAATGAAAACTCTTTGAAAAATTCCAGCAACAACGTCCATCCTGTTGCCATGATATCAGGCAGTGGAAACATCGCGATCTATCCTTCTGAAATTGGCACAGACGGCGAATCATTTACCACAACTACCAATTCAAGCTATAACAATAACGCTCAAAATTTCAGACGCAGATCTATTGATTTTCCAAGGCATATTTCTAGACACCCAGGTGGTTATCCTAATTTCAGACAACCATCGTCAGCAGTTGGCTATTAATATTCTGTGACATATATCTTGATTTCACATGTAATTTATGTTATATTAAAGTCAATAAAAGAAAATAAAATTGTTTGTGGAGGAACCAATATGGTTGAGAAGGTTGAACCTGACTCTTTGAACTTGATGTAGTTAACACTACCGTAAGGAATCAAATGCTTAATATGTATATTCAGGGAGTGTTTGCATGCAAACACTCCTTTTTTTAAAAAATCAAATATTATGTTATAGGGGAGCCTGTATCAATGGGCTGAGAATAAGATGTTATCTTTTACCCTCATAACCTGATTTGGATAATGCCAACGTAGGGATAATTTATGCCGTCTTAAAACATGTAAAGTTTTAATTACCCTACGAGAAGCATTTTGCTTCTCATTTTTTATATATTAAATTAAAAGGAGAATGATAAAAAATGAATTATACAACTCAAATGGATGCAGCTAAAAAAGGTATAGCCACCAAGGAAATACAAACTGTAGCCAAGAAAGAAAAGATGGATGTGAGTGATCTCATGTATCGCATGTCCAGGGGCAGAGTTGTCATCCCTGCCAACAAAAACCACAAAAAATTAAGTGCAGAAGGTGTGGGAAAAGGACTGAAGACGAAAATAAATGTCAACCTCGGCATTTCAAAAGACTGCTCCAATGTAAACCTGGAACTTGACAAAGTAAAAAAAGCAATAGACATGAAGGCCGAAGCCATCATGGATCTCAGCTGCTTTGGAAAGACAAGAGAATTCAGGAGTAAATTAATAGCCATGTCCCCTGCCATGATAGGTACTGTCCCGATTTATGATGCAGTTGGTTTTTATGACAAAGAATTGAAAGACATAACTGCTGAAGAACTCCTTAACGTAATAGAAACCCATGCAAAAGACGGCGTTGATTTTATGACTATCCATGCTGGAATAAACAGAGAAACTGCACAAGTATTCAAGAGAAATCCAAGACTTATGAATTTTGTATCGAGAGGGGGAAGTTTACTCTATGCCTGGATGAATTTGAACAACAGAGAGAACCCCTTTTATGAATACTTTGACAGAGTTCTTGACATATGTGAGAAATACGATGTGACCATAAGTTTGGGAGATGCATGCAGATCCGGATGTATAAAAGATTCTACGGATCCAAGCCAGGTAAAGGAGCTAATGACTTTAAGCGAACTTGCAAAAAGAGCCTGGAAAAGAAATGTACAGGTAATGATAGAAGGTCCGGGTCATATGGCATTAAACGAAATAGAAGCCAACATGGAGCTTGAAAAAAAGCTGTGTCATGATGCCCCCTTTTATGTACTCGGTCCAATAGTGACGGACATAGCTCCTGGATACGATCACATTACAAGTGCCATAGGTGGTGCCATTGCGGCGGCTCACGGGGCGGATTTCCTGTGTTATGTAACCCCTGCTGAACACTTGAGGCTTCCCGACCTTCAAGATATGAAAGACGGAATCATAGCTGCAAAAATAGCTGCACATGCCGCAGATATTGCAAATGGAATCAAAGGTGCAAGAGACTGGGACAATGAAATGGCTCAAGCCAGGAGAAAGCTTGATTGGGACAAGATATTTGCTGTTTCAATAGATCCTGAAAAAGCCAAAAAATATAGGGAAAGTTCAATGCCAGAAGATAAAAAAACCTGCACCATGTGCGGTAAAATGTGTGCCGTAAGAAATATGAACAAAGTCATGGAAGGTAAAAACATAAATATACTTCGGGATGACGACTAAAAACTGCTTTTGGAAAGAAGGTGGAAAAATGTTTGTAAACGGAGAAAAGATGGATCTTGCTTCAGGTATGACTGTATCTCAATTACTTGATAAATTAAACATAAATGCGGAAACAGTAGCAGTTGAAGTGGATTTGGAACTGGTAGACAAAGAGCAGTATAAATCCAAAAAGCTCTCAAGCAGCTCCAAGGTGGAAATTATACGCTATGTTGGAGGTGGTTAAATATTTTATATGTTACATTGTCATACAAACAGATCAAATAAAAGGAGATTTTAATTTATGGATGAACTTACAATAGCAAATAAAAAGATAAAAAGCAGATTTTTTATTGGAACTGGTAAATTTACTTCAAACAAAATAGTGCCTGACATCATAAAAAGCTCCAGTGCACAGATTATAACTGTAGCGCTGAGACGTGTAGATATCCATGCTACGGACCCGGATGACAATATATTGAATTTCATAGATAAAAGCTGCATACTCGTGGCAAATACATCCGGTGCAAGAAATGCAGAGGAAGCCATAAGGCTGGCACATTTGGCCAAAGCAATCGGCTGCGGCAACTGGGTTAAAATAGAAGTTATTCCGGACAGCAAATATCTTCTTCCCGACAATTATGAAACTTTAAAGGCTACTGAAGCTCTTGTAAAAGAAGGATTCGTTGTGCTTCCCTACATAAGCCCAGATTTAATGGATGCAAGGAGATTGGTAGATGCCGGCGCTGCTGCAGTGATGCCGCTTGGTGCTCCCATAGGCACAAACAGAGGACTTAAAACCAAAGAACTCTTGAAAATTATAATTGATGAAATAGATATTCCCATTGTAATAGATGCAGGTATAGGCAAACCTTCCCACGCTGCAGAAGCCATGGAAATGGGTGCAGATGCGGTACTTGCAAATACGGCCCTTGCAACAGCAGGAGATCCAGTACTTATGGCTGATGCATTCAAACTTGCAATACAGGCAGGGAGAAAAGCTTTTCTTTCAAGACCCGGTGCCGAAAAAGAAACCGCCAGTGCCTCATCCCCACTTACAGGGTTTTTAAGATAAAATAGGAGATGTTTAAAATGACTTTTTATGATGTAGTACAAAAATTCAAAGACTTTGATTACCAGGACTTCTTTGAAAAAGTGACAGATAGGCAGATTGAAAAAATAATTGACAAAGAAAAACTGGATAAATGGGACTTTCTGGCCCTTCTCTCCCCTACTGCCGAAAAGCATATGGAAGAAATGGCACAGAAATCCCACAGGCTTTCACTTAAATACTTTGGGAAAAATGTGGTCATGTACACTCCGATGTACGTTGCCAACTACTGTTCAAACAAATGTGCTTATTGTGGATATAATTGTACAAATAAAATAAACAGAAAAGTGCTTACTCTCGATGAAGTTGACACAGAATCAAAAGCTGTACACGATATGGGATTCAGACATGTAATAATTTTAACGGGGGAATCCAGAAAATATTCGCCTGTCTCCTATATAAGAGATTGTGTAAAAATAATGAACAAGTATTTCAGTTCGATATGTCTCGAAATATATTCACTCAAAGAGGAAGAATACGAAGAACTTGTCAAAGCTGGTGCAGACAGTCTGACCATGTACCAGGAGACTTACAACCAGGAGGTATATTCAAAGGTTCATCTTGGAGGTCCAAAGAAAAACTACAGATATAGGCTTGAAACTCCAGAAAGAGCCTGTGAAGCAGGTATATATTCAGTAGGACTGGGTCCGCTGTACGGCCTCTATGACTGGAGACAGGAAGCTTTCTTTGGCGGACTGCACGGTGCATATATCCAGAAAAAATTCCCCGGAGTTGATGTAAACTTTTCGGTTCCGAGAATAAGACCCCATGCCGGCTCCTTCAACGATCTGCATGAAATAAACGATAAAAATATGGTTCAGATACTTCTTGCACTCAAACTATTTATTCCAAGATCAGGTACCAACATAACTACAAGGGAATCCAGAGAGACAAGAGACAATCTCATACCTCTCGGGGTAACAAAAATGTCTGCGGGCGTGACTACGGAAGTTGGAGGCCACACGCTAAAGAATCCAGGTGAAATGCAATTCGACAACTCCGATAAAAGAAGTCTGGAAGAAGTAAAACAGGCCATAATCAAAAAGGGATATTTCCCTGTAATGAAGGATTGGGAGCCTTTGGCACTGTGAAACAAAATTTATTTTTAGTGACAAATAGAAAGCTCGTAAAAAATAAAAACATGCTGGATATAATAAGAGAATCCGTACTTGCAGGCGCAGATGCCGTAATCCTGAGGGAAAAAGATTTGAATTCCGATAAAATAATCCCAATTGCTGAAAATATTAAAAAGATAACAGAACCCCAAAATGTACCTCTTATAATAAACAGCAATATGGAAGCTGCCTTGAAGATAAATGCCGAAGGATTTCATACAAGCTATTTAAATTATATGAACGGACATTTCAAGTTTAACGGTATTTTGGGAGTATCTGTCCACAGCACTTTGGAGGCAGTAAAAGCACAGGAAAAAGGTGCAGACTACCTCCTTGCAGGGCATATTTTCAAAACAGATTGTAAAAAAGGGTTAAAACCCAGAGGAATTGCATTTTTAAAGGATATACTGGATGAAGTTTCAATTCCGGTTATAGCAATAGGCGGTATAAATGAAACAAATATAGACGAAGTCCTAAAAACTGGTGTTTGTGGTGCTGCCGTAATGTCCTTTGTAATGTGTTCGAACAATCCCTATCTTACAACCTGTAATTTAAAAAAGCATTTTGGAAAAATCAATAATTGAATTTTCCTCATTTATTATAGAAAAGGCTTGGTAATGTTGAATTGCCGGGCCTTTTCTATATACAATGTTTTTTATCTATTTTGGTAGGTTTAAGTTTACATTTTATTTTAATTTACATAATATTTATAATGTTTACTGATCTAAATAAATTATAGAAGTTCTACGCTGTTCACCTCTTATGTAGAACTTTTTCACAAATATTTATAAAAAGTGTTAAAATAATGTTGAAAATATATAATTTAGAAATATTTTTATAAGTATTTATTATTATTTGGGAGGATTATATATGAAATTATCGTGGAAGGGAAAATTTAAATCTGAAAACTTATTGAAAAGTGACATACCAAAAAATGCAGCTTATTTTTATGATATAAAGTTTATATGGGAATCCTACATTGCTATCGTTCCAATTCTTTTATTGGGAGTATTTCTTCTATTTATAAAATCCAAATTTATTACACACGGACTTATATTTACGTATTTGGGAAGGACTTTGGGAATTATATTAGGATTCTCTTCCATAATAATTCACGAATTTCTTCATGCCATTGCCTATCCGTCAGAAGCTGAAGTGGAAATGTTTTATTCCTATGCCGGGCTGGGTGTAATGTCAACTTACCCAGTTCCAAAATGGAGGTATATATTTATAGGTTTCTTTCCATCATTTGTACTGGGAGTTATACCATTCATCCTTTGGTTATTCATCCCTTTAACTCACCCTACATTAAATACCATAGTATTTATATTTGCATGGTGCAGCCTGGGTATGTCAACTGCTGACTACGATACTATATTTCACGCACTGAAGGAAGTGCCGGAAGGGGCAGTCATACAAGGTGACGGGACGGATGCTTACTGGTATATTCCAAATTAATTATTTTCGATACTTTCTGTTTCTGAATATTAAATAAATTTGCTCATTTAGTATTTCCATTTTATAGCATAATCCTGATGATATGTTTAAATTCTTCTTGGTGTATCACATATATTTTGAGAATAAAGCATAAAAATTTTATCTTCTTAAACTAGAAATGTAAATATTATAAATAATATGGAAGAGATTATTATGGATATGATACTATACGGTAAGATTGTCTTGACATGCTTCATTAAGGGAACTTCAGCTATTGTAGATGATAGTATTGCAGTTTCACCAAGAGGTGAAGCATTGTCACCTAGAGAACCGCTAGTAAGTACGGCTCCGATAACTAATGGCAAACTGGAATTGGTGGTCATTGCAAGAAGTATAGCTATCGGCATTAATAATGCCCATGTTCCCCAGGCAGAACCCATAAAATAGGATGCTGCACACCCTATTAAAAATATCATAACTGGTATTAGTACAATTGGTATTTGCGGTCCAATTGTATTGATAATAAATTTTGTGAATCCTAAATCTTTTATTATACTTGATAATCCCCAACTTAAAATCAAAACTATTATAGGAGGCATCATTTCATTTCCACCTATTAAAAAGTGACTTTCTATTTCATCCATGGGAATTTTTTGAATTAGATAAAATATCGTTGTAACAACAAGTGAGACTGCACCTGATATTAAAATAGATTTCTCAAATTCTGCATTCATTACAGCCCCTAAAAATCCCTGTCCTTTGCCTTTTCCAGTATACCAAAAGAAAAAAAATGTAGTTAAAATAAGTATTATCAATGGAAAAATTAAATTAAGTGGCCTTGGTGGAGCTTTTTCTTCAAATTCACACTGTTCATGTGCTTCATGATCGTGTACATTTTTTTGACTAGTTTCTTTTGAATCATTAATTCTATCAACCATTTTATCAAATTTCATGTTAAAAAATATTATACCTATGCTTATGAGTATCATAATAATAGCATAGAAATTATATGGTATGCTCCTAATATATAAATTATAAGCTGATTGATTAACTCCTACTTTACTCAAGGATGAATTAATGACCCCTACTATATAGCCTACGTAGGTAGTTCCAAATGGAATTAAAATAATTAATAGGCAGGAGGTTATATTCACTATTACAGCTAATTTATCCCTGCTGCCTTTCGTTTTCTCTATCAGTACCTTGCCGATAGTTCCTGAAGAGATGGCATGAAAACAACAATCAATAAAAGTGAAAATAGATACCAGCCATACACTTCCCAAAGCTCCTTTTTCAGTTTTTACATATTTGCTTGCAATCTCTGAAAATCCTTTTATTCCGCCGGATAATTTCATAATTTCTCCAAAAGCTCCAAATATGAATAAAAACATTATTATATATATGCTCTCTTCACCTGCTGCCGATTTAACAAGATGTTCAACAGCTATAATGCACCCATTAATTATATTTCCATTTGCTAAAAATATACCCCCGGCTAAAATACCCACAACAAGTGCAGATATAATTTCTTTTGTAATCATCGCTAATATAATAACTACAATTGGTATAAATAAAGAAATTAATCCTTGACTCATATTTTCTCCTTTTCTTTAATATTATTATTATACTTATTATTTTCATGCAACACTCTTATTACTTTTAACTACACAGTGAAACATTATACTAATATATTTAAATTAGGGAGAAAAAATGCGCTTGTCTTCCTGGATTCAGTCTTCCTGTAAAAAGAACAAATAGCAAATAACTAAAACCTTCCAAAACAATACCTGAAGCTAGCATATAAATATTTTTTTGAACACTTATGCATATTCCTATGGTTATTTACGTTTCATGTTTTTAATAATTAACTTTGTCCCATCATCAACCCTGTAAGATTCCGCTATTTTCTGAAGTGATTTATTATATGTAAAATCATCTAAAGAATTATTCTTTAAATATAGCATTGTGCTTTGGGGAAATTTTATATAACAAATTGACACAGCCCAGGCAACTGCCATTTTTACATAATAGTCATCTTTCTTTACCTTATCCAAAATATCAAGCACAGGATTTATATAAACTTCATCTATATAGAAATCCAGCAGAACCACTACTCCAAAACGAATATAAAATTCTTTATCTGATTTCAAATAGGGCTGTATAAAATTCCAAACTCTTTCTTTATTTAACTTTATGAATTTAAGTCCATTACAAAAGCTGTCACAAATACCCCAGCCGTCAATCTTAGGAATAAACTCACCAATAAGCCGAAGTCTTTCCTCTACATCTACCTTTACACACCCTATCACTATCCCCTGAAGCATTATTTCCTCATAGTAGTCACTTTCAGCTGTTTTGAGATATTCTCTCCAATCTCCTTTTGCTATTTCCTTTGCAAGTTTTCTCAAGAGAGGCATTCTAACTCCAATTATACTGGAATCAGTGGAAGATATCTTAGTATTGAATTCCTTGTATTTTTCATCTGACAGTTCAAAAATTTTTTCCCGTATTTTTTGATTCAATTTCATTCTCCTTACCTTACAAAATACTACCCAAAAAAGTCATTATATTTAATATCTATACCACTAGCTGAATCAATTTTTATACCAAAATGGCCACTTGCTTTTTTTCCAGCAATTCTAATTATATATTTTCCCTGTTTGGAAGTTGTGAAATTTAAAGATGTTTTGTTATTATAGCTAGTTTTACTAATAATATTATAATTCGGGTCTAATATCACAACAATAAATTTACCATTATTAATTTTTGTATCATCGGTTATAGTTATCTTATTGTTTTTCGGAGAAGTAAATTCCATCAATGACCATCTTCCATCAAATTTGCCAAAATCAAAACTTTTTCCAGAATCAGCTTCCATATCATTTGTATGGCTGAAGAAACTTCTATCACCATCTGATGTACTCGTTAAATAACTATTAGAAAATTCACCATAAGAAATACCTTTATTTAAAAATATACCTACTCCCGCAATCATTACAACTATCACCAGCAAAGAAATTATCAACTTGTCTCTTTTTCTCATATTCTTACCTCTTTCTTAATAATTAAATATCAAAATATACCATATAACCCAGCATATTCTTATATTCATAACCAATTATACTGCATTTACTGATCAATCGTCCATTATACTTTAGATATT
>ENA-UOOI01000834-UOOI01000834.1-fermentation-metagenome-genome-assembly--contig:-NODE-834-length-36870-cov-146.115958_pt1 | contig 36870 bp, 36 predicted proteins | sample MGYA00245779_ERZ724027 | MGnify/ENA primary metagenome ERZ724027 (study PRJEB28704, sample SAMN03018318) | fermentation metagenome | biome: anthropogenic terrestrial biome; feature: soil...
CATTGCTCTGCGGCTGCCCGTAAGTGTAAGAGGGCGGCTGGTTCCCCGCCGGAGCGTCATTGCTCTGCGGCTTGCTGTCATCCTGAGCAGTTGCAGAAGTGCCCGATATCTGACCATTTTCCTGTGGCTTGGGTCCCTGTACAGTCGGTCCCTGCTGCATCAGCAACATCCCGCATTGCCTGCAGTAAGAAGCATCTTCCGGATTAGAAACGCCGCATTTGGGGCAGATTTTTCTGGTTCCCATATTGAATCGACTCCTTTCAAATCTATTTGGGTGCATGACATATATTCAGTTTGTTGTCCATAAAGTGCAAAAATCTAAGGGATTATTCTTTTTTCTACTGGTTTTTTATTCTTATTTTGTTATAATATCAGTAAAATAAAGTGTAAAATTAATTTTAACATTTTTATGGGGGAATTTCAAATGGAGAAAAAAATTATTCTTAAACAAAAAGTAACGGAAGATATGCTGGCAATCCGCATGGGCAGCGGCAGCCTTCGTGTGCTGGCCACACCAGCCATATGTGCATTGTTTGAAAAAGCCTCTGCGAAACTCGCTCAGCAGTATCTTTCAGAGGGACAGACAACTGTCGGCTGTTCCATCAATGTGGACCATTCCGCACCCACACCGCTTGGCATGACAGTTACGGTAACAGCAGAACTGACTGGCCATGAGGGCCGCAGCTTTTCCTTTGAACTCATGGCAGAAGATGATTCCGGTGTATGTGCATCCGGCACCCACACACGTGTTGCTGTTGGCAGTGAACGCTTCCAGCAAAAAGCAGATGCCAAACTTTCTAAGTAAACAATAAAAAGAGCGCTGTCTAAAATGGAACTTCCTCTATTAGGCAGCGCTTTTGTCTGCTATTTTACAGTACAGACAAAAATCCGATAGGTTTTCCCGCCGATAGAGATATAAATACCAGTGGATCCGTTCCTTAAGCAGCGGTAGCGGAAATAATAGGCTTTCCGTCCATTCGACTGCTGAATGGAACCTGCATAGCCGGTGGACAGAATATTACTGTCGCCAACGGTAAAGGAAGGTACCGTTGTGCTGCTTTTGGGAAGAATGCAAAACGTATAAGTCTGACCCGCATGCATGGTCACATTCATTGTGGTGTCACTCACAAATGGCTGACCTTGTAAGGAAACCGTGAACAGACGCTGTGTTTTTCCGCTGTAAGTAGCATAGACACCCGTTGACTGACTGATGCGTCCACATCCATAAACAGCCAGCTGCATTTGACCGCTGGAAGAATTCCAGTCTTTCAGCACATGCATTTGTGCAGTGGAACCATTCCCGCAGGTAAGCCGCGGCGGGGTACTGCTGGTAACGGTAAAGACCTGTTCGGAACCTAACGGCAAACCCACTTGACCGGTACAGCTTGTCCTAATGTCAGGGGCATTGGCAAAAGCCTTAATGGTGGCATTCCCTGTTTCCATTCCTCGTTCAGGCTGCAGCCTTTCCGCGCCGCCTTGGTCTTTCCAAGCACCTCCATCATAGCGATAATAGCTCTGTCCTGCAGAACAGGCAACATCCACCCCATAATTTTGCACTGCCAGTGGCTTTCCTGCTTCCAAGAGGACGCAGTACTGTGTCTGCCCTGCATCATCTGCATAGCTGACCTGTTCAACAATAGAAAAAGTATCTCCTTTATTCAGCAGAATCCCCTGACTGCCAAGATCTTTCGTATAATATCCTGCATCCGTATAGTGGCACGTCAGTGAAGCCATGTGGCCGCCACTGGTGGGATTTCCCGCTGACGGATGCACATAAATATCAATGGCAGCGGAAGAATTGGCTTCCGGAACTTGCACAGAAACAGCCTGCAGCTTCATATCGCTGCGTGCTGTAAAAGTATTGGCAAAACGGGCAGGCGTGTCAAGACTCCACTGGGAAGCACCCATCCCTGTCCCGTCATACTGGTAAATATCCGAATAAGTGTGCTTTGTCTGCGCACCTGCATAGGAAGTGTTTTCCATGCTGAAAAAGGTTGGCTCACTCAAAGACAAGTCATAATAAGAAAGATAAAAATACCCGTCCTGACCGACAGCCCCTTCGCTGCTTTTTCCGGATTCCCAGCTTTTACTGGTTCCCCAACTGTTTTTAACCAGCCATGCGCCGTCTCCCTGTGGCTCAGTAACAAAATTATTGCGTGAATAATGGTCATCCCAGCCCACTAGGCTGACTTCATGGTTGGGATAGTAAAGTGTTTTATCATTGCAGTAATATCCGCAGGTATCATTCTTATAAAAACGGTCCTGCTCTGCTGTATCTTCCGGAGAATGGTAGCCAACACTGACAGCGCCGCGGTTTTGAATACATTCTTTAACAACGTCACGTGCTCCTGAACTGTATGTAATATTCCCGGGCAGTCCATTGTTCCCTAAATCATAAACGACAGGTTCCGGCAGATAGTCCGCATCCTGCAAATGTACACGAGAAACCGTTTGCAGCGAAGAATTTGTAACGTTGGTTAACACACCGTTTTGATCGACAGTATAGGGCAGGTCTTTTTCGGCTGCCGCTCCATACCATCGGGCCAGTGTAGGCACGGATATGGCCCGTGAACCGCCAATATCAAATACATTCTGTGCAAGGAACGTATCACCTCCGGCATATTGGCTGACCGTACCACTGTTTTTCCCATGAAAAGCAAACCATACCAGATGCTTTTCAGAAAGATTGACTGCATTCCCGGCCGTTTCAACGGAAGAAAAGTCCCTGCCCATCGCTTTCATCATAGTAAGCAGGCTGCTTTCCGCCGAACTCAGGGCACCAAAAGCCCAGCATGTCCCATTGTGCAGCTGATCTTTAACGGGTGTCACACGGTCTTCCGTGCGCAGGTCATAACTCGCCGGCAGTGTTTCTTCTGATCTGCGCAGCTGACTGGAAATGCGGGCTGTATCTCTATGGTCTCCAGCCATTTGCAAATAACCGTTATGCTCTTGCAAAACGGCATTTTCTGTAAAGTGAGAATCCGTACTGGCTGCTTTCGCCGGAACATTTGTAGTCAATATGACAGCCAGTGCTGTCAACAGTGCAGCGTAACTGCGGAAATGTTTCATCCCAATCTTCCCTTCCTGCGGCGGTAAATAATTTGCAGAATTCACCAGCCTGTTTCCTTTTCCTGCAATCCTATGGAGTCATTATAAATCCAGTACATCTGCAGGTCAAGGTCAAAAAAGGCCGCAGTAGGAGTTAATTCCCTGCTGTGGTCTTTTCCATATCCAAGATTACGCTGTCACATTACAATAGAACACACGGTAAGCCTGCCCGTCGACTGTTACATAAACACCTGCGCACCCGGGTGTTTTACAAACAAATTTGAAATAATAAGCGGTTGTCCCGTCTGCCTGACGTTTCTTTCCTGCAGCGTTAATATCTAAAATAGTACTGTTCCCGGAATTACTGGTAGGTGTCTTACTGCTGTCACGGGGAACGATTTGGTAACAATACGTGTTGCCGACTTTTTTTACGAAATTAACCGTCGTATCACTGACAAATGGTGGATTTATGAGAGAAACTGTACACAGCTGCGTCGTTTCCCCATCTGCTGTCATGCTGATATCCACATTTTGTCCTGCACCGCCAAGTCCATAAACTTCAACTTCCGCAACACCAGTCGCTGCATCACGTTTTATCATGCGTACCTGTGCTGCTTTTTGATTGCTGCTTGTGAAAACAGGGACCGACTGACTCTTGACATTAAAGACATAGCAGCTGCCAATGGCCAGTTGTTTCGTTGCACGAACGCCTTGAAAGGTTTCAGGAGCTACGCTGTTGTTTTGGACAGTGAATGCTTTGATGGTCGCATTGCCAACCGTACTGCCGTCTCCATTAAACGACTGTTCCCCTGCCATATCCATCCACGAACCATTGCGCACAGACATATAACTCTGGCCGGCACTGCAGGAAACATTCACACTGGCTGTACCGGCTCTTTGTCCCGTCTCATACAGCATGGCATACCGCTGCGAACCATTGCGTACGAAAGAGGACGTCTCAACAACTGCAAAAGTGCTGCCTTTCGGTAAATCGCACGCCTGATTTCCAAGATCGACCGTATAGTAACCGGCATTGTCAAAATACCGCGTCAGGGACGCAACATGGGAACCGCTGGTTGGATTTCCCGATTCCGGATTCTTATAAACATCAATGGTAACTTTGCTTCCTCCGCTGATTGTATAAGCAGAAACAGCTTTCAGAGTACTGTTGCTGCGCGCAGTAAAGACATTGGCAAAACTTGCAGGCTGGTTCATTGTGTACCAGCCTCCGCCCAATCCCACACCGTCATATTGGTAAATGTCATGATACTCATGAGAAGTATTAGAAGGACTGTACGTGATAGGTTCCATTTCAAAGGAAGTCGGTTCATCAAACGAAAGGTCATAATAGGAAAGATAAAAATATCCGTCCGCTCCGACTCTGCTTGAGGATCCGGTCCCCCAGCTGTTTTTGACAATCCACGCCCCATCTTTCGGCGGACGGCATCCAGCATTGAAATTTCTGCGGGAGTAATGATCATCCCACCCCACAATTGTGATTTCATGGTTGGAATCGAAATGTCCGAAAGAATAATACGCACTGGTGGCACTGTTAAAAAACCGTGCATTTTCAGTCGAACTGACGGGGGAATAATAACCTGCACTGACCGCGCCGTCTTCTTTCACAGCGTTTTTGATAGCCGTGAGAGCCGCTGTATCAATAACTCCATCCTGCACAGGTTCTGGTAAATAGACTGCATTTTCTAAATGCGCACGCGAAACTGTCTGCAGAGAAGGATTGGCTCCATACGCTAACAGGCCATTCGAGTCTGTCTGATAGGGAAGATCTTTTTCATCAGCACAGCCGTACCAGCGGGCCAGTGTTGGAACAGAAATAAAGCGGGAACCGCCTGCAGAAGCAGGTGTGCGGGTGGTGGAAAACGTGTCATTGCCCGCAAATTGGCTGACATCCCCGTTATTTCTGCCATTAAAAGCAAACCAAACAAGCTGACGTTCAGAAAGGTCAACTGTTCTGCCCGCCTGCGCTGCCGTTGAAAAACGCGTGCCATTCGCAGCCATATGCGTTAATAAACTGGATTCGGCGGATGAAATTGCTCCGAAAGCCCAGCAGGTCCCATTTGCACCCTGTGACTTCACATTGGTAACACGAGCCGTCCCGTTATCACTGCGCAAATCGAATTTTGCAGGCAGCACTGCTGCGGAACGCCGCAGCGATGAACGCTGTGCCTCTAAATCCGCATGATTCACCTTCAGTGAAACATTACCGTTACTGGTTTGCAGCTGTGCAACTTTTTCAGGAGCTTTTCCGGAAATATCCGCTGCCGAAGCCGGAAAAGTGAGGAATGAAGATATGAAAACGACTGCTGCGGTAAAAGCAACTAAACTCTTTCGATTGATTTTCTTCATAACAACATCCCTCCGTTTGCAGTCATTTTAAATGGTTAAATTCTCATTTTTGTGTTTTCCTCCGCTGACGGAGCTGCCGGAAAAATTCCTGCAAAACCGCTGCGCACTCTTCCTGCATCAGCCCCTGTTCAATTTGGGGGTGATGATTAAATGGAAAATTAAACAAATTGATAACAGAACCACAGGAACCGGCCTTCGGATCTTTTGCTCCAAAAACCACCCGTGGAATTCTTGCATTGAGAATAGCACCTGCGCACATCGGGCACGGCTCTAATGTTACATATAAAGTACACTGCCAGAGCCGCCACCCTCCAAGCACGCGGCATCCTTCGCTGATTGCTTCCAGTTCCGCATGGCAAAGGGCATTTTTTCCGGTTTCCCGGCGGTTGTGTCCCTCTGCAATAATTCTGCCCTCTTTCGTGAGGACCGCACCAATTGGGACCTCGCCTTCCGCGGCGGCTTGCCGTGCCAGCTCCAGCGCTCTGCCCATACACTGCTCATCCGTCATGACCGCACCAACACAATCACGCTGAGTATCGCCCCATATGCCAGCATCGCAATTCCACCGAAAGAAGTAACCAAACCGCGCACACGAGCCGCTAAAGTAGATGCCATACGGCGATACGGGATTTTTAAGTTTGCAAAAGATTTTGTCCCTTTTGTAAACAGCCGGAACACAATCAACAATGCTGCTGCCCCATAAAACACGGTAAAGTACGTCAAAAAGTAAATATTGGATACATGAGAACCGAAGTTCTGCGTAATCACCGTCCCCAATGTTGCAAAACCATTGTTAAGCATGTGCAACACCATACCCGGCAGCAGGCTTTGCGTCCGAATACGCAGGTACCCGAAAATGAGCCCTACTAAAGTGGCAAAAACGAACTGCCCGACATTGCCATGATACAGGCCAAACAGCAAAGCGGAAGTCACAATGGCAAACCAGTCACCCCACCGCTGCAGGCACCCGATGACCACACCCCGAAAAAGGATTTCCTCCACCAACGGCGGAATCACCGTTCCATAAATCAGGTAGAACACCTGCGTACCAATGGAGTGGTTAAGCGGCATATCCGGAATATTTCCGGAAAATCCAAAAGCCTGCTGCAGCATCCGCACCAACTCGGTCGGATAATTGCTTGCCAACGTGAGTGCCATCCCAACCGCACCCAGCAAAAGCAGATCGCCATTTGTTAATCCAACCGTCTGCGGCTTTTGAAACGGAAGAAGCTGGTCGGCTGGTTCCCGTCCTGCCAGTGCATAAGCAATAGGAATCAATGCAAGAAACAGGTAGCTGATACAAGATGAAAGATATTCCAGCAGTATACTGTTGCTGCCGCCGAGAGCGCCGTTGAGCTGAAGCACAAGATTCAGAACAATCTGAATTCCATACATCAGCGCAATAGAAGCAAAGACCAAACCGCCGGCAAAATTGACACTGCGCCGGGCACCCTTCCGTTCTTCTCTGGCACACTGCTGAAGCTGCAGACTGTTTTGCGTGGTCAAGTTAGAAACTATCATTTTTCCCTCTTTCCACTTTTATCTGCTACCTGATGCTATTATAGTCTGTAGGGCTGTGAATAGCAAGAGGCTGCTGAGAAAAAAGTTTAATTTATTTAAATTTATTGGATAAATCGAATTTTATATAACTCTTCTAATTTTCATAAGTAGAGAAAGATTTATAGTTTTTAAAAATTTTCTGTTCATATTCCTTATAAAATATACGAATATTCAATTTAAAATCGTTATTTCACAAAAATAGGGCTTATTCTCATGAAAAACAAATTTATATATATTCATTGTTATATCGTAAGTATTATTTTCTATTCTATAAATCCGTCCATTGTTTCTGTGCGGGAGCACAAGAAAGTCCCCTTTTAATTGAAAAACGAAACGGTTATGAAGGCGGCATCTTCTTATGCCCTCATCTACACCCAAAACGGTATAAAAATATGCTCTCTTTCCATTAAGATTCCCCTTTCTCAAACAAGCATTTACTGTCACAAATGTTTTTTTTCTTTGATTCAGTATAACATACCATTTTAAAAAAATGGCAAAATGCTTTTCGCTCATAAAAAAGAAAGGGACCCACCTCAAAAATCAAAGCAGTCCCTTCTATACATTCTTATCATTAAGTTTTATTTCAATTCTGCAATTGTCACGCCGCTTTCGCCTTCGCCATAAGTGCCCAAACGATAACTTTTCACACTGGGATGATGCTTGAGATGTTCCTGCACTGCTTTGCGCAAAACACCTGTCCCTTTCCCATGAATAATTGTTACCTGTGTTAAGTTGCTGCGCACTGCATGGTCCAAAAATAAATCTACATTGGCCAATGCCTCATCCGATGTCTGACCGCGGAGATCTAATTCTGCAGAAGCAGCCGCATTTGAAAACTGCCGTGTGACAGTACGCGTGCGGCGGCGTTGTGCCTTTTGTTTTTCGGCCGTTGTAATAAGCTGCAAATTGGAAATTTCCGTGCGGGTTTTCATGACACCCGCCTGCACCAGCGCATGTTTTTCATCTGCATCCAGTCCCAAAATAACAGCCGGTTTGTCAAGGTCTACCATTTTAACGGTGTCTCCTACACGCAGGGCGCGCGGCAAACGGTAACCGGCATTGTTCCGGCGTCTGTTAACGGGATCTGCTGTGTTTTCCAATTGGCGAAGTCCGGCCTTGAGCTTTGCTTTTTGTTCTGCCGTCAACTGCTTGTTTTTCTGTTTTTTCAGTTCCTCCAGCTCATTCAGCAGTAAATCTGCCTGCCCGCGTGTGCGTGAAACCAGCAGACTTGCCTGTTCACGTGCATTCTCCATCTCTTTCCGGGTATTCCGCTGAATTTCCTCTTGTTGTCTGCGGGCATCTTCCAAAACACGCCGTGCCTCTGCCTGACTGCGGCGGGCATCCTCCCGCTCATCTTCCAGCGCGCGGCGGCTTTCCTCCAGTTGACCCACAACATTTTCAAATCGTGAATTTTCATTGGAAACCAACGACTCCGCATATTTGACAACGGACTCCTCCATCCCCAATCGACGGGAAATGGCAAACGCGTTGCTGCGGCCCGGCACACCGATAAGCAAGCGATAAGTCGGCTGTAAAGTTGCCACATCAAATTCACAGGAGCCATTCTCCACACCCGACGTATCCAACGCATAGGCTTTCAATTCCGCATAATGGGTAGTTGCCGCAATGCGTGCACCCTGCTGCCGCAATTGTTCCAAAATAGATGTTGCTAACGCCGCACCTTCCACCGGATCTGTTCCGGCGCCCAGCTCATCCAGCAGCACAAGACTTTTTTCATCAGCCTGCTTCAAAATTCGGACGATATTTGTCATATGTGCGGAAAAAGTGGAAAGGTTCTGTTCAATGGACTGTTCGTCACCGATATCCGCAAGAACATGGTGAAAAACAGAAAGGCTGCTGTTATCAGAAACCGGAACCAACAGCCCACATTCTGCCATTAACGTAAGCAAACCAATTGTTTTAAGTGTGACCGTTTTTCCGCCGGTATTCGGGCCGGTTATGACAAGGGTATCAAAATCAGTTCCCAGCCGCACATCAACCGGCACCACTTTTTTCCGGTCAATTAACGGATGACGCGCGCGTTTCAGATCAATTTTCCCGCGATCATTCATCTGCGGCAAAGTCGCTTTCATTTTATAGCCAAGGTTTGCCTTTGCAAAAATCAAATCAAGCTCAGCAGTTACCGTACAGCTGTTGATAATACTGCTTGCAAAAGTTCCCGTTTCTGCAGAAAGTTCCTGCAGAATTCGGTCAATCTCATTCTTTTCCTGATTCTGCAGGACACGCACTTCATTGTTTGCCTCGACAGCAGCCATTGGTTCAACAAAAACAGTCGCGCCGCTTCCGGAAGAATCATGCACCAGACCGGGCACTTCACTCCGATATTCCGCCTTCACCGGTACAACGAAACGCCCGTCCCGCTGCGTAATAATCGGATCCTGCAAAAATTTTTGATAATAGCCGGAGTGCACCATTGTATCCAGCTTTTCCCGTGCACGCATCGAAGCCGACCGAATTTTCCTGCGGATGGACGCCAATGCAGGAGAAGCGTTGTCGTTCATTTCCTCTTCGGAATCAATAGAATCGAAAATTTTCTCTTCCAGATATTTATTCGTAACAATCCGGTCAAATCGGTCGTCCAGCACCGTCTTGAGACCGGCGCTTTTACTGCGCCAGTCTGTCACCGCCCGCAGACAGCGCAGCACACCTGCCACCCGCAGCAGCTCTCCCATATTAAGTACACCGCCGGATTCCGCACGGCGCAGCGGGTTGGTAACATCCTGCAGGCCTCCAAAAGATGGAGAACCGAATTTTGCTATCAGCCTATAGGCATCCCACGTTTCCTGCAGCAGATTCTGGACATCCTCCAAATCATCTGCAGGGCGCAGTTCCTCTGCCATTCTTGCGGCTGCATCACTGGCCGTTTCCTGTGACAGCAGCTTTAAAATCTTATCCAGCTCCAATGCGTGGAGATGGTGTTCTGTTCTTTGATCCATATTTCCCTCTTTTTTGATTCTCTTCTCTAAATAATCTGATTCCTCAAATACAGCAAGGCAGATTCTCTGCTCTCACATTTCATGTAAAGAATGATAAAAATCCAGTGTTTTAAAACTGCGGTCAACCTGTGCCAGCAAGTAAGACTCACTCACGCGGGCAAGCTCCTGCTGTCCTGTCTTCCCCAGCGTAAAAGAGAAAAGTTTTGGCAAATCGGCATAAATCGTATGCCGCAATGCCGTTAAAGCACCCATATGTATGGGAATTCCGCCGTGCTGCCGATGTTCCTGATTGCAGCTGCCGCACAGCAAATTCCCCTGCAGCGGGAAGAAGTACATCACGCTGTCCTCATATTTCCGGCACTGAGCACAGCCGATTAAGTCCGGCATATACCCGGCAAAACTCAGCATCCGCATTTCCCCCGCTGCTTTAATGACTGGCAGCGGCCTGTCACCTTTGCACAGTCTGCCAAATGCACGAAGCAGCAACTGCAAAAAGTCCGCTGCTTTTTCATTGTCTTCCCGCGGTGCCAGCACACCAGCTAATTCACAAAAATATTGGGCCAGTGCCAGACGGCCAATATCCTGCCGAAGGGCGAAAAAAACTTCTATTGGCTGTGCATCGTCAATCATGTACTTATCTCTGCCACAGTAAAGCAGCAAATGACTGTAACAAAAAAGCTGCGTTGCCGAAACAAGCCGACTTTTCGCAGCACGACTATTGCGGGCAAAAGCATGTACCACTCCACAATCTTTTGTCAGCAAGGTCACCAGCCGATCATTTTCTCCGGCATTACGTACCCGGATGGCAATCCCCTCTGTCTTTATCTGCATCCGGTCTTTCCTCCTGCGCCTTAGTCTCGGCCCTGCACTGGGCATACTGCAGATAATCCTGTACACTGCCTGACTGCGCAAAATACGACCAAGCTGTTTTTTCATCCATCATCGGCACGCTCCTTCCTGTGCGCTCTGGTTTTCAAACACACTTAAGGTTCTTTACCAGTATGCACACAATCCGGTACCGCTATGAGTGGTAAATAAAAGAATTTTCGACACGTTTCTGCTTGCTTTTCTTTGATTTTGTGGTAAGAGAAAGTCTTTTTCGGCAACAGCCCGTCCTGTTATCTGCAGATTTTAAAACTATTGAAAATCGTAAAATTCTTTATTTTTGTAAATCTTTTGCGTCAAATCCAAAGCTGCGCAGAGCCGCTTCCCGGTTTCTCCAGTTTGGTTTCGCCACAACCTGCAGCTGTAAATTTACAGGAATCCCGTAAAAGCGTTCCAAATCCATTCGTGCCTGTGTCCCGATCTTTTTCAGCATGGAACCGCCTTTGCCAATAATAATTCCTTTGTGGCTGTCCCGCTCACAGTAAATATCTGCTTCAATATCTATACAGGAACTGTCTTTCCGCTCCTGCAGACGATGAACCACAACGGCGATGCCATGCGGCACTTCCTGACTCAGCAGACGCAGCATCTTTTCACGCACAAATTCACCCGCCAGCACACGCTCCGGCTGGTCGGTCAATGTATCCGCCGGAAACAAATGTCCACCCGGCTTGGAAAGCTTCTTCAGTTCTGCTTTCAGTTCCTCCACACCCGCACCCGTACGCGCGCTGACAGGAACAACTGCCGAAAATTCGTATGCTTTGCTCAGTGCTGCCATCTGTGGGGCCAACCGAGATTTGACTTTGAGTAAATCAATTTTATTGATACACAGCACCGCCGGCAAATGCAATTCCCGAAATTTTGCAATAAGATCGCGGTCCGCCGCGGAAATCTCTGTACCCGCCTCCACCACCAGCAGGGCAGCATCCACGCCCGCGATAGAGGAGGTTACACTTTTTACCATATATTCATCCAAACGGTCATGCGGCTTCAGCAGACCGGGTGTATCTAAAAAGACCAATTGGTCGGCACCTTCCGTCAGCACGCCCATAATGCGGGTGCGTGTGGTCTGCGGTTTTCTGCTCACGATTGCCACTTTTTGGCCAAGCATTCGATTCATCAGGGAGCTTTTCCCGACATTCGGCCTGCCTACAATCGCCAGAAAGGCAGATTGTTCTTCCAATTTCACGTTTGGCATATAAACCCTCATTATTTTAAAAATACCATGTTCCCCCGCTGCCTTTATCCCGTAATTTCTGCAGGCCGGTAAAACAAGGTTCAAGTATCTGTCGGATGTTTCCGCTGCCAAAGGGAACGCAGACGGTCACGAATCCGCAGCGGCCCCATTGCAACATAAAAAACTGCCAGAATCACCGATAAAGCCAGCAGCACCAGCGTCCACGGACGCGCTGTTAACCATTGCCATCCGGCTGCAATATAACCGGGCTGTGCAAAAAGGCACACCCCGACTCCCGCTGCAAAGAGAGCATTAATCTGCACGCCGCCTGCAGCCATATCTTTAACACTGCGGATGCCCCCGTTAAAAGTAGCATGGTTCAAATCGCACTGTGTTTCTGCAACTGTGTTAAAAAGCTCTGCAGCTATCACAGAACCAAGTGTCAGGAAAAGCACCGCATAACCTAACCTTCCCAAATGAAAAAATGGAGAAAAAAGCAGTGTATAGAATGCTGCCACCGTGTGAAACCGCATATTTCTTTCCGTATTGATACAGTATAAAATGCCCCGCATGGCATATTTCAGACTTTTGATAAAACGCATAGAGTGCTCTCAGTTTTCCTTTGGTTTATTGTCCCGTATGCGAAACAATTTATTCGTCATCCTCCAACACATAGCTGCTGCTGCTTGGCAGGCCAAGTTCCGCCATGACCTGCTCTTCCTTCTCACGCATATGCACACGCTGGATACCGCCTTCCTCATGGTCATATCCCAGCAGATGCAGCATACTGTGCGCCGTCAGATAGCCAACTTCCCGCTCCAGGCTGTGGCCATAGCGTTCTGCCTGTTCCGTTGCTTTCTCCATCGAAATGACAATATCACCAAGGATTTTTGCGCCGGTATCGTGGTCAATATCATAGACACCGTTCTCTCCCATTGGGAAACTGAGCACATCAGTAGGAACATCTTTATCACGGTATTGCTTATTTAACTGATGAATCTGCTCATTATCCACAAAAGTTACGCTGATTTCTGCGGAGCTGTTGAACTTCTCCATCCGCAGCACAGCATTGCAGCAGCGGCGGACCAGCATACGCAGGCCTGTAGGAATTTTTACAGCTTTTTGTCTATTTTCTATCATGACTCGAATCTTTTCCATGATTTTTCTTAGCCTCCTCATATTTTTCATATGCCTTAACAATCTCTTGTACCAATTTGTGCCTTACAACATCTCGGGCCGTAAATTCCACCTGCGCAATATCCTCTACACCACGCAAAATCCGCATGACCTGTTTCAGCCCGCTGTGCTTACCATCTGGTAAATCAATTTGCGTAATATCTCCGGTGATAACCATGCGACTGTTGAATCCTAAACGCGTCAAGAACATTTTCATCTGCTCCGGAGTTGTATTCTGCGCTTCATCTAAAATAATAAAGCTGTCATCTAACGTTCGCCCACGCATATAGGCAAGCGGTGCCACCTCAATGCTGCCCCGCTCCACATAACGCTGATAAGTTTCCGGCCCAAGCATATCAAAAAGCGCATCATGCAGCGGCCGCAAATAAGGGTCCACTTTCTGCTGTAAATCTCCCGGCAGAAAACCGAGCTTTTCCCCAGCCTCCACGGCAGGCCGTGTCAGAATGATGCGGCTGACTTGCTGAGCGCGAAAAGCGGTAACTGCCATGGCGACCGCCAGATAGGTTTTCCCGGTGCCTGCCGGGCCAACACCGATTGTAATTGTATTCTTGCGGATCGCATTGCAGTAGTGTTTCTGGCCCAGTGTTCTGGGCTTGATCGGCTTTCCTTTGCTGGTAATACAGATGCAGTCCCCGGCAAGCGCCTGAACTTTTTCTTCAGCCCCTTCATTGACCAGGCTGATGCAGTAGCGGACATTCTGCTGGGTAAGCGTTTCCCCGCGGCTCAAAAGAGCCAGCAGGCTGTTCACTGCCCGCACAGCATGTTCCACATCTTCCGGTTCTCCGGATACTTTAATCTCACCATCGCGGGAAATCACTGACACATGGTATTCGTTTTCAATCAGTCGGATATTCTCATCAAAGCTTCCAAAAAGGGCTGATGCCTGGTCCATATGGTCCATGCTGATTCTCTGTTCAATCAAAGGCTTCACCTTACACTGCTTTAAAATATAATGCACTTATTTATCTGCGGATACTGCCAAAAACATGAGTCTGCGCAAAGGCAATCCGGCAGGATAATTTTCCTATATATTGTTATCATATCACAGAAAGCAAGCATAGTCACTAGGTTTTCAAAAGTTATTGAGGCTATTTACACAAAAATTAATTCTTTTTCTGCTATTCTTGAAAGTTTCCGCTATCCTGCTGCGCTATCCTCCAGCAGAACCGGAAAAGCCGCCGTTTACTGCGAAATCTTCACTTCTTCTGCAATATTTTCACGGCATTTGATTTGCCGGGTCACGGTTATACCCGTTGGACTGGTTTTGACACTGTCTTTTCTTTTGATGATTTCTGCCTTTGGAAAATCTGCCTTTTCACGGTTCTCCAGCATCCGCATTGCCTCCTGTTTCATTTCCTGATGGTTTCGGCGGTGGATAATCCGTTGAATTGGCGTTAGCGTTTCCCGCATTACAGACAAGGGAATTTCTTTTCCGCACAAACGCACTGTCGTCAACTCCCCTGCACGCTTTAGCGTTCCCTGCGGGGGAAGCTGAACCGATAAGGGAATCTGAATCCCAAAAATCCGGAGAGAACGTCTTTCTACTGAGTCGCTGCAAGTCTTCCACTGTGTCAGATGATTGGGTACTGACACCTGAAATGTGTGTGTTGTTTCCGCCATAACCGTTCCGGCAGCATGGTACAGCTGCATAAATTTCTCGTCTTTATTTTCCACCGCAGCAGAAACAAGGAGCTGACCCTTGACAACGCCGTCCCCCTTTTTGACAACAGCAGTCCCCGCACCGACATGTATCTCTGTCACTTTTCCGTTTTGCGAAGCCCGCAGTTCATACCATCCTTTCTGGTCTGCCACCGGCGGAGCGGTATCTTTTTCTGTCAGCTGCACATCCACATCGGAACCATGGTTATTGATGCTGATCCAGCTAATCTGCGGATATTTTTTCATGATTTTCAGTTGAATTTCTTTTGCGGAAAAATTACCCTTCCATATGCCCGGCGCCACCCCCTGTGCTGCCAAAGCTGTGCGCAGGGCAGGCTCCTGAATCCTTTTGCATCCGTTGATTTCCACCGTCCAAAAAAATTGGCCCAGCCCAAACAGGACAATCCAGAACAGAGCGAATGCCGCCACAAGGCCCGGCCTGCCCCGTAAATGTGCAAGTTTCAGCGGCAAGCCCCTGCGTTTCAAAATATGCAAACGCACTTTTGCACGTTTTGCCGGCCTGCGCAGCAGCTTATATTGACCGGCCCGCACACAGGCCGTCATTCCTTTCTCCCCCGGTTTGACCTGCCAGAGAATGATGCCGAACCGTGCGCAGCTATTGAGGAAACGTTCCCCGCCTTTTGGTGTTACAACCCGGAAACGCACCCAACCGGTCAGCCAGTGCATGACGCTCATTTTTGTCACCCCTTGTCGTCCGACTGTTTCAGTTCCGGAAGCAAACTATTTCGTGCTGCATAAGCAATATCCGTAATGTACCCGGATATAATTAAGGAGCGTGCTTCCAGACTGTGCAGGGAAAGCCCCCGTCCGGTAAAGCGCAGCACCCCGCGTCCGTAACGGATGCATACTACCTCCTGTGTATAGACCAGCACACCACCGCAGCCATCTACGGTTGCCTCCCGGTTCCCAGCCAATTCCAGTTTTGCGCCGGACTGCGCCAACAGGGATGGTTCATCCGGAAATTTCATGGCCTGCATCTCCTTTTCAACCGTTTCCCGAAATTCTGTTGAAAACCTGTCTGCATGAAACAGTTTTTCTGAAATTCCGGTGTATTCCAAAAATATTCCCACTTGCGCGCGCATATGCATATGGGACGGGAGGAGGATGTTTCATGTCTAAAAAAATTGCAGGTGCGGCCGCACTGCTGATGGCGGCTGTCCTGCTGATATTTCCCCATCTGGCTTCCGAAGGAGCTTCCGCCGGTATTACAACCTGCCTGAGTGTGTTAATTCCATCTTTATATCCCTTTTTAGTCATTACAGTCTTTTTAATAAAAAGCGGAATTTCTTCTGCAATCGGGCAACGCATTGGGCGGCCTTTTGCAAAGCTCTTTGCGCTCCCTCCGGCAGCAGCACCGGCTATTTTAATGGGGATGATCGGCGGCTACCCAACCGGTTCCCGCGGTGCACAGGCACTTTATGAAAGCGGTGAATTGACTGAAGAACAAGCAGAACGTCTGGTCTTTTTTTCCGTTAACGGCGGACCGGCTTTCATCTGCACTGCTGTCGGGCTTGGATTCCTCGGCAGCGTGCGGGCCGGCCGGTTTCTGCTTCTGATCCATTTGCTTTCCGGGCTAGTAGTCGGAATTCTCCTCGGCCTGCCCCATCATCACGATGATGCACCTCCCCGCCACCGGATAAAATGGCCGTCTGCCGGAAAATCCCTGTTAATTGCCGCGCGCGACGGCGCCTCCTCCATGCTGCTGATGTGCTGCTTTGTGATTCTGTTCAGCACTTTTTTATGCATTCTGCAGAAATTCCTTTCCGGCAGAACACTGGCCGCAGTTGCCAGCATTTGTGAAGTTACACTCGGCTGCCGAACACTTTCCGGTATTCAGGCACCTCTGTGGTGTTTTTCGCTGGTTTTGGGCTGGGGTGGACTGTGTGTACATTTACAGGTCCTTCAGGGACTGTCTTTTCACGTGCGAACCGGACGTTTCTTTTTCTGCCGTGCCTTACAGGGCGCCATTGCTGCTGCAGCGACCTTGCCGTTTCAGCAAAGTTTTACACCAAAGCCGCCGCTTCCACCCATAGTTGATGTTTTTGGCAGCCTTGCACAGAGTCAGCCGGAGCTTTCCAGCGGAATTGCTGCCGGAGCTGCCCTCATTATCCTCTGTATTGCTTTGCTGATTGACACTGGAAACCAGCATCATTCTGTAGTATAATATAGAAAACAGAGGGGATATTACAAACCGTCTGTTTATTGCAAGGAGGAGTTCCGCAAAAATGCGTAAAAATGAATTTTTTGGAAATCAGATCCCGCCGCAGTGTGATTACTGCGCACATGCCGCCAATGCTTCAAACGGCATTTCCTGTCTTCTGGGACAAGCAATCCCTGAATCCGGTGTCTGCCGCCATTTCCGATACGATCCACTCCGCCGCGTGCCTATGGTACAGCCTCCTGTTCCGAAACCGGATTCGGAAGAATTCAAACTTTAAAAAACGTCTGCGTCCCGTATGTTGTCAGGACCGCAGGCGTTTCATTTTTTATCCTAATGATATCTTTAATCGCTGCCTTCATATGGACCATATCCGCTGATGACATAAACCGGGTTCTGGGCTTGCATCAGCTTATGGCCACCGGAAGGGTGGGATTTCGCCACACTGACCTGTGCAATATCGACATCTGTTAGTCGGAAATGTTCTACGCACTGGACTGCCTGCACAACTGTCTCCAGGGAAATTGCATTCAGGACAATACGCACACAAGGGTTTTTTTGCAAAATCTCTCTTAGAATTTCCGGAAGATTTCCGGTGCTGCCGCCAATAAAAACACAGTCCGGCTGCGGCAGGCCCCGAAGCACATTCGGTGCCTCTCCCTCTACTGGCTTTATATTATAAGCTTTGAATTTCTCACGGTTCTCCGCTGTCAGATGCAGTGCACTGCGGTTTTTATCAATAGCATACACCATACCCTTTGGCGCCTGCAGTGCACATTCGACACTGACAGAGCCGGTTCCGCAGCCGATATCGTACACAATGCTGTCCGGCTGCAGACAGAGTTTCCCCACACTGACCGCACGCACTTCACTTCTGGTAATGGGAATTCCCGTGTGAAAAAACTCATTATCCGGAATACAGGTACGCACCTGTGCCCGCACAGGCTTCGGATTTTGAATCAAAAGTACACATTGCGGGCTGAACTTTTGCAGGGACAGTTCCGCTGCACAATCAGTCAAAATGCGTTCACGAGCGGTTCCCAGTGCCTCTCCCACCGTCACCTGCAGCGTACCCAAACCGACGCTGCATAACTGTCCACAGACATCCTGTGCCGTGCCATACCTGCCAGTTTGCAGGAATGTCCTCTCGTTTGTCCGCACAGCACCTATCATTTCTTCTAAGGATGTATTACCTGCCAGCAGCTTTGCATTTTGCCAGCTGCAGCCGATTTGCGCACAAAAATAGGGGATTGCCCCAACCCCGGCAACCGTCGTTATCGTGCAAAAGTTCTGCAGAACGCTTCGCATTTCTTCTGCTTCCGCTCCGAAACCGGCGTCACCAATAAACAGGACCGCCGCTTCTCGGATGTCCTGCCTGTCTTCCAAATATTCCCGAATTTTTTCCGGCTTTGTCTGTTCCACCTTTGGGCAAACAGGGGAAAGAACAGCCAATAAATCCTTTTCGCCAAAAACACAGTCACAACGTGCCAATATCTCTGCGGCCTCCCTTGTCAGCCCCTGAGTTCCGCCGATACCGGTACCAATTACATAAACTTTCCTCTTCATTTCAGGTTAACTCCGTCATGCATGATACAATATCAAAATTTAAGGTCCGCCGCAAAACCGCGGCAAAATAGCCATTGAGAATATTGTACTACAAAGCTTAGAAAATAGAAAGACCATTCCGGTAATGAATAAAATCAGGCTTGATGCTTCTGGGCACTTTTGCTATACTAAAATGAGAAAGCGGCGGCATTGCCGCCGTTTGTGATTTTTCACAGGAAAGCAGGTCTTTTGATTGACACCAGCCGAACGCAGGGACGCTGTCCTGCAGGATCTGGCGAACAGCAAGGTCCCTCAGAGTGCTTCGGCACTGGCCAAAAAGTACCAAGTCAGCCGACAGGTTATTGTTGGTGACATTGCACTGCTGCGGGCGGCGCAGACGCATATAGCCGCCACGCCGCGCGGTTATATTCTAGAACATCCGCAGCCGGCCGGACTGACACGCACGATTGCATGCTGTCACACCGGTCTGGAACCGCTTAGGCAGGAACTTTACACCGTTACCGACAACGGCTGTGCCGTTCTGGATGTAATCGTTTCCCACCGGGTTTATGGCCAGCTTATCGGGAAACTCCACATTTTTTCGCGTTATGATGCCGATGCATTTATCCAGAAAGTGACAGAAAGTAACTCTGCCCCACTTTCCGTTTTGACGGACGGCGTTCACCTGCACACCCTGCTGTGTCCAGATGAAGACGCCTTCCGCCGTGTCAAGGAACAGCTTGCAAAGCTCGGCATTCTTTACCGGGGCGGAGAGACTACCCATTAAACCTCATACAAATACAAAAAGAGCGCGGTTTCGGTTGTTTACCAACTGAAGCCGCGCTCTTTTACCGTTCATGAAGAAACAGTGTTCCCCATTTCATTCATAAAAAGATTGTACAAAACGGTCAGCGCCGGGCGGAAAACTGCTTCATTGAAATTAAACTGGGGATTATGCAAAGGAAAATTTTCTTCCCCCTGCCTTTGTGCAAAAAACACCATCCGCAGCCCTTCCGCTTTCTGAAAATAGTAAGCGGCATTGTCTCCGGCCAAGTAAAGTTTGTTTCCTAAAACACATTTGTCCCCAAAAACTTTCCTGCCTTCCCGCATACCCGCTTTCACAAGATTGGGTGCATTGTAAATCGGCGGGACACTAGATGCCAGCCGGACCGTAACCTTTGTATGGGTTTGCCGCTCAACCATTTCCATCCGTTTCTGCAGGCAGTCATAAACCTTATGAAACGCATCCGCCCCAGCAGCCCGAAGAGTTCCTGTCAACTTCACTGAATCTGCGACAATATTATGTCCGATTCCACCGTGAATGGTGCCGATTCCCACTACATACGGCTGGTCTGAAACAAAACCAGCATTGATGCCTTCAACTTCGCGCACAACTCTTTCGGAAGCGGAAATGGCATCAATTCCGGCTTCCCGGCTGCACCAGTGGGCAGCTTTCCCTTGAATCGAGATTTCCAGCCTGCCAACCATTGCCGTGGAAATTCCACGCTGGATTTCCATCCCAAGCGGTTCTGAATTTGTATAATGAAAAACTAAAATTCGATCAACTTTTGGATTTTCCATCGCATGTGCCGCAAGCATGGACTTTGCCCCTCTGCCGATTTCTTCTGACGGTTCAAACAGAAATTTGACATTGCATTTTAGCTGGTCCGCATGCCGCTTCAGCAGTTGCGCCAGCCCAAGGGCAGTTGCCGCAATGCCGTCATGCCCGCAGGCATGCATAACACCGGCATTTCTGGACTGATAAGGCACACCAGTCTTTTCCGGAATCGGCAGAGCGTCGATTTCCGCCCGAAGCGCGGCAGTCGGATACAGCGGATTCACTTCCAACAGGCTAACCACGCCCGTCTGAGCCACGATTTTTGCGGGGATTCCAATTTTATGAAGGCAACCCTGAAGATAGTGTGCCGTTTGATACTCTTTTCCGCTCACTTCCGGATACATGTGAAGGTGCTGCCTGATTCCCACTACCTCCGGCAAAAGTTCTGTAATTTCCGGATCCATCGGATCCATTTCGAATCACCTGTCTCTTTTAGTCAGATACTCTCATGGAATGTGCGGGCAACGACCTCTTCCTGCTGTTCGCGGGACAGCCGGATAAAGTTGACCGCATAGCCGGAAACCCGAATCGTCAGCGTCGGGTATTTCTCCGGATGGTCCATAGCGTCTACTAACGTTTCACGGTTCATTACATTGACATTCAGATGATGTGCTCCTTGGCTGAAATAGCCGTTTAGCAGAGAAACCAAGTTGGTGACCCGCTGTTCTGCATCCGGACCGAGCGCTGCCGGAACAATGGAAAAAGTATTGGAAATACCATCTTGGCAGACATCCCGGTAAGGGATTTTTGCCACACTGTTGAGGGAAGCCAGCGCACCAGAGTGGTCACGTCCGTGCATCGGATTTGCGCCGGGTGCCAGCGGCTGCCCTTTCTTGCGGCCGTCCGGCGTAGTGCCGGTCTTTTTCCCATACATGACATTGCTCGTAATCGTCAGCGCAGAAAGTGTATGTTTCGCTCCGCGGTAAAGCGGATGCTTCTTCAGTTCACTGATAAAGTACTCCACGATATCGACAGCAAGGTCATCCGCACGGTCATCATCATTGCCGTACTGCGGGAATTTCCCTTCTGTGCGGAAATCAACCGCTATCCCTTTTTCATCGCGGACCGGATACACTTTTGCATATCGAATGGCAGAAAGCGAATCGGCAGCAGCGGAGAGTCCGGCTATTCCAAAGGCCATCAGGCGCTCCACACGAGTATCATGCAGGGCCATCTGGCTTGCTTCATAGGCATACTTATCATGCATATAATGGATAATATTGTTGGCATCCGTATACAGTTGTGCGACATATTGCATCACTTTCCGGTAATTGTCCCAGACTTTTTCATAATCCAGCACTTCATCTGTCATCGGTTCAATACCCGGAACCACCTGCATACCCATGCGTTCATCTACGCCGCCGTTTATAGCCAGCAGCAGGCTTTTTGCCAGATTGCACCGCGCACCGAAGAACTGCATCTGCTTCCCGACCTTCATGGCGGAAACGCAGCAGGCAATTGCATAATCGTCACCGTAAATCGGCCGCATAATATCATCATTTTCATATTGAATAGAATCCGTTGCGATGGAAATTTTAGCACAGTAACGTTTGAATGCCTCCGGCAAATGTTCGCTCCACAGTACCGTCAAGTTCGGTTCCGGCGCAGTGCCCAGATTGATCAGGGTATGCAGGTACCGGAAAGAGTTTTTCGTAACCATGGGACGGCCGTTGACCCCGACGCCGCCAATAGATTCCGTAACCCATGTCGGATCGCCGCCGAACAACTCATCGTATTCCGGCGTGCGCAGGTGGCGCACCAGCCGCAGTTTAATAATAAACTGATCGATGAGCTCCTGTGCGCCCTGTTCGGTCAGCGTCCCATTTTCCAAATCGCGCTGAATATAGATATCCAGAAAAGTGGAGGTGCGTCCCAGACTGGTTGCGGCACCGTTGTTTTCCTTGACACCAGCAAGATAACCCATATAGACCGCCTGCACAGCTTCCTGTGCGGTTTCTGCCGGTTTGGTAATATCCACCTCATAGGAAGCAGCCATTTCAGCAATTTCTTTCAGGGCACGAATCTGCTCGCTGACCTCTTCGCTCAGGCGGATGCGCTCTTCATCCATCGGGCCATCCAGTTCACCAAAGTCTTTTTTCTTCTGTTCAATTAAATAATCTGTCCCATAAAGGGCAATCCGCCGATAATCACCGATAATCCGTCCGCGGCCGTAAGCGTCCGGCAGGCCGGTGAGCAGGCCTACGTGCCGTGCCGTGCGCACACGTTTCGGATAAGCGTCAAAAACGCCCTGATTGTGTGTTTTGCGATATGCGCTGAAATGCCGGTCAATTTCCGGATCCAGCTGATAGCCATACTGTTCCAGACTTTGTTTTGCCATGCGCATGCCGCCGTAAAGGTTCACCATACGCTTGAGCGGTGCATCGGTCTGCAGCCCGACAATCACTTCATTTTCACGGTCGATATAGCCCGGCTCAAAATTGTTAATACCGGAAATGCGGTGTGTCTCCACATCCAGTACACCGCCTTTTTTCAGTTCCTGCTGCAGCAGATCTTTGCATTTATTCCAAACTTTCATTGTTTTTTCGCTTGGTCCGGCCAGAAAACTCTCATCGCCCTCATAAAGCGTATAATTTTTCTGAATAAAGCTGCGTACATCAATTTCTCTCTGCCAGCGTCCTTCTGTAAATCCGTTCCATGCACTTGTCATTGTATACCTCCAAATTGGGTTTTATTTCAGCTTTTCATTTAGTATTCCTGTTGTTTGAGAAGGAAAAGAATCGTGAGGCAAAACTCTTTTATGAAAAATATTTTTCCTGCCACATCCGTGTCTTTTTCGTATCCATTGCCGGCACCCCCTTCAGCCGGTAAGGGAGCCCCATCACTTCATACTTATGCACACCCAGCAGATGATACGGCAGAAGTTCCACTTTCTGCACATTCGGCACATAGGTGCGGATAAATGTCTGCAGCGCTTCCATATAAGCTTCCCCGTCTGTCAAACCCGGCACCACAACCTGCCGCACCCAGACCGGCGTACCGGCTTTCTGCACGGCCTGCAGAAATCTTTTGGTTTCTTCCCAACCGCGTCCGGTCATTTTTCGGTAATTTTCCTCGGTAATCTGCTTCACATCATACAGAATCAGATCGGTGTACTGCAGGATTTTCTCATAGCTGCCTTTTCCGCATCCGGCCGTGTCCAGACAGGTATGAATGCCCGCTTCCCGGCAGCGCCTCAGTGTTTCCAACAGAAATTCCGGCTGCAGCAGCGGCTCCCCACCGGAAAACGTGACGCCGCCGTCATTTGCAAAGTATGGCTTATACCGAACAATCTTTTTGACCAGATCTTTCGGGGAAACTTCCTCTGCAGACGGGCTGTTCGTTTCCCATGTGTCCGGATTGTGACAAAACAGGCACCGCAGGGCACACCCCTGCAGAAAAACGACCACCCGGATGCCAGGCCCATCCACCATTCCCATGGTTTCTACCGAATGAATTTTTCCGAATACCAAATTATTGCCTCCTTTTCTGTTCCGGAGGTACGTACAAAAAAATGCCGCACCATCCGGGTTTTCGCCCAGACGGTCGGCATTTCTTCACCATACTTCATGTGGTATTCTCCACTTCCGTCAGTTGTATGGCTGCTATAGGCTTAGAATAACGGATAAAAGGAAACTTGTCAAGCAAAAGTTTTCAACCGTTTCCTGTAATTCAGTTGAAAATATTGGTCTTGCTCATCCGTTCTGCAGCTTCCTGCAAAGCTGCCTTCTCCTGCACCAGTGCCATTCGGACATGGCCCTTCCCACTTGGCCCAAATGCTCTGCCGGGCGTGACTAGAACGCCAGCCTGCTGAATCAGGTCCAGTGTAAAGCGTTTATCGTCCATTCCATATTTTTCGGGAATCGGTGCCCAGACAAACATTGTGGCAGCCGGTTTTTCAAAATGCCAGCCGAGCTTTTCAAACTGTTCCCACAAAAAATCCCGGCGTTTCTCATAGGCCGCACAGGTCCGCTGCACACAAGATTGTTCCCCTGTAATTGCTTCCACAGCGGCCCGCTGAATCGGCAGGAACATGCCGTAATCCAAATTGGATTTCAGCTTTTTAAGCATGGAAACAACCTGTTGATTTCCTACACAGAAACCAACCCGCGCACCGGCCATACCGTAGGTTTTGCTCAAAGAATTGAATTCCACACCGACATCTATGGCACCCGGGAAGCGCAGAAAACTGCCGCAGGTCTTACCGTCAAAAACCAGCTCGCTGTATGCATTGTCATGCAGCACAATAATGTTATACTTTTGGGCAAAAGCAATCAGTTTTTCATAAAACCAGTCCGGCGCGACCGCCGTGGTAGGATTGTTCGGATAAGAAACGATCATGAGTTTAGCGGCTTTTGCCTCTTCTTCCGGAATAGCATCAAAGTCGATGAGATAATGGTTCTCTTTTTTCATCGGCATCCAGCAAAGGCGTGCACCGGCAAGCATCGGTCCGCAGCTGAAAGCCGGATAGCAGGGGTCTGGAACCAGTACGGTATCACCCGGGTCGACAATTGAAAGCGCAATGTGTGTCAAGCCTTCCTGAGACCCCAGCAGGGACTCAATCTGCGTTTCCGGATTCAGCTGAACACCGTACCGGCGCTGATACCACTGGGCAACCGCCTGCTGCAGTTTTGCCGTGTCGTTGATGGCATAAATATACTGCTTTGGGTCCTCTGCCGCCGCAGCCAGCGCATGTCGAATCCGGTTTTCCGGCGGAATATTCGGTGTTCCAACACTCAAGTCAATGACGGTGGTGCCCTGCTTTTCTTTTTCCTTTTTTAGTGTCAGCAATTCCGAAAATATGCCTTCCCGGAACTGTTCCATTCTCTTTGCAAACTGCATGTTAACGACTCCTATTCTGCGCTCCAAAGTATCATTTTTTTGAATTCTTTGTTAAATTGTACGCTGCACGTAGGAATTCGTCAACTTATTCCGGAAAGTTGTGTAAAAAAAGCCGCACTCCAAAAAATGCGGCTTTTTACAGGCCTAAATACGTTTCAGGGCATCTTTCATAGATTTGACATAATCATAAACATATTTTCCAGCATTCGTCCCATATTTGGCAATTAGCTTCACAATGGCGCTGCCTACAATGACGCCGTCTGCAGTCCTGCCGATTTTTTCCGCCTGTTCCGGCGTACTGATACCAAAACCGACCGCCGCAGGAGTATCCGTACTTTCCCGCACAATTTTCAGGATTGCACTGAGGTCTGTTTCAATTTTTGTCCGCACTCCCGTCACACCGAGGGAGGACACCACATACAGAAACCCTTCCGATTCTTTGGCAATCATGCGGATGCGTTCCTGAGAAGTCGGCGCAATCATAGAAATGACCTGAATGCCGTTTTTTGCAGCAACTTCTGTAATTTCGCCTTTCTCTTCAAAGGGCAGATCCGGCACAATAATACCGTCAATACCGCTTTCCCGACAGTTGGCAAAAAATTTCTCGTTGCCATAGCTGAAAACCGGATTATAGTAAGTCATAAATACCAGCGGAACGTCTGTTTTACGGCGCAGATCCGCAGCCATCCTAAAAACCCCGTCAGTTGTGGTGCCGGCGGAAAGCGAGCGCAGATCTGCCTCCTGAATGACCGGTCCCTCTGCAATCGGGTCGGAAAACGGGATGCCGATTTCAATCAGGTCACAGCCGGCCCGGGCCATTTCCAGCGCAAACTCTTCTGTTTTTTCCAGGGAAGGATCCCCCGCTGTGAGGAACCCAATAAATGCTTTCCCATGTTCAAATGCCTTTCCTATTCTGTTCATTCTGTAACGTTCCTCCCCCTGTAACGTGCCATTGCCGCCACGTCTTTATCGCCCCGTCCGGAAAGGCAGATAATCATGCTTTGGTCTTTCCGCATGGTTGGGGCCAGTTTTCTCGCATAGGCCACTGCATGTGCACTCTCAATTGCACAGATAATTCCTTCTGTACGGGCAAGGTACTCAAAGGCGTCCACTGCTTCATCATCGGTGATGGGCACATACTGCGCACGGCCGGTTTCGTAAAGATAGGCATGTTCCGGCCCGATTCCCGGATAATCCAAGCCGGCGGAAATCGAATAGACCGGCGCAATCTGGCCATATTTGTTCTGGCAGAAATAGGACTTCATGCCATGAAAAACGCCGTATTTTCCGGTGGCAATCGTTGCTGCCGTCTGCGCGGTATTCACACCGCGTCCGGCCGCTTCGCAGCCAATGAGTTTAACTTCTTTATCAGGTATAAAATTGTAAAACATCCCCATCGCATTGCTTCCGCCGCCGACACAGGCAAGCACCGCATCCGGCAGCTTGCCCTCTGTCTTCAGAATCTGTTCCCTTGCTTCTTTGCTGATGATACTTTGAAAGTCGCGCACCATCATGGGATAAGGGTGCGGTCCCATAACCGAACCTATTACATAGGCGGTGTCGTCCACACGGGTGGTCCAGTTCCGCATGGCTTCATTAACCGCATCCTTCAGTGTGCCTGTTCCTGTCGTGACCGGATGTACCTTTGCACCCAGCAGCTCCATGCGGTAAACATTCAGCGCCTGCCGTTCGGTATCTTTCACGCCCATAAAGACTTCGCATTCCATGTCAAGCAATGCCGCTCCGGTTGCAGCCGCAACGCCGTGCTGGCCCGCGCCAGTCTCTGCAATAATGCGTGTTTTTCCCATTTTTTTTGCAAGCAGTGTCTGCCCAAGCACGTTATTGATTTTATGGGAGCCCGTATGGTTCAGATCCTCGCGCTTAAGGTAAATTTTCGCACCGCCGAGGTCTTTTGTCATTTTCTCTGCATAATAAAGCAGGGACGGACGGTTTGCATAATTACAGAAAAGGTCATGCAGTTCTTTCCTGAACTGCGGGTCTTTTTTATAATATTCGTAGGCGTCTTCCAGCCGGTGCAGCTCATGCATCAGCGTTTCCGGAACATACTGCCCGCCGAATTCGCCATATCTTCCTTTAGCCATTTCGTATCCTCCTGATTATCGTAAAGATCTTATTTCTGTCTTTCTTTCCGTCAGTTTCGACACCGCTGGAAACATCCATCCCCCAAGGATGCAGCTTCCGCACCGCTTCCTGTACATTTTCCGGTGTCAACCCGCCTGCAAGAAACCACGGGCGGTCAATCGGCGGTACCAAACTCCAGTCAAATGCCGTTCCGGTTCCGCCGCCGCTGTCCAGCAGCAAAAAATCCGCCGGGCTGGCTTCCGCACGGGCAATATCCGCCGTGCTTTGTACACGGAATGCCTGAATCACCGGAAATCCGGCCTGCTGAATCTGCCGAACACTTTCTGCCGGTTCCTGCCCATGCAGCTGGGCAATGGTGATTGTGCCGCTTTGCAGCAGTGCCAGAATTTCTGCCACTGCAGAATTGACAAAGACACCAACCGGCAGAATTTCCGGTGCAAGCGCGGCACGGAGTTCTGCCGCCTGCTGCGGTGTTACTCTCCGGCGGCTTTCTGCAAATACAAACCCAACGTAATCCGGTTCTGCCTCATTCACAGTTTGAATATCCTGCATCCGTGTCAGACCGCATACTTTAATTTTCGTCACATTCGGCTCCCCCCTTCCCACGCAGTTCCCGCAGACGCTGTTTCCGGTTCGGGGCACGCATGAGCGCTTCCCCAACTAAGACAGCATCCGCCTGCATCCGGCAAACGTCGGCAATTTCTTTTGACCCTTTCACGCCGCTTTCTGAAACAAAAGCCACATCCGACGGCACCAGCCTGCGCAGCCGTTCTCCTGCAGAAAGGTCAATGGTAAAATTTTTCAAATTCCGATTGTTGACACCGACAATCCTTGCACCAGATGCCAGTGCCCGCTGCACTTCTTCTTCCGTATGGGCTTCTACTAAAGCGGAAAGGCCCAGTCGCTGTGCCAACTCCCGATAGTCCCGCAGTTCCCGGTCTGTTAGGATGGCACAAATCAGCAGCACAGCCGATGCGCCCAGCAGCTTTGCTTCGCAGATCATGTACGGGTCCACCGTAAAATCCTTGCGCAGTACAGGAATTTGTACCGTTTGTGCAATTTCCTGCAGATACCGGTCGCTTCCCAGAAACCACTTTGGTTCTGTCAGCACAGAAATGGCAGCCGCACCCGCTTCCTCATAATCTTTTGCAATCTGCAGATACGGAAAATCCGGCATAATCAGCCCTTTGCTGGGGGAAGCTTTTTTCACTTCACAGATAAAAGAAAGTCCCGGCTGTTTCAGTGCACGCTCAAATGGGAATGTCCGGTCCGCCGGCAGCGCTTCCGCTTCTGCCAATAAAGATTCATACGATTTCTTTGTTTTCCGCTGTGCCACCCGTTCTCTTGCGGCGGCGGCAAGATCATCCAAAATCATACGTTTTCTCCGTTAGAAAGCCGGATAAACTGTTCCAACTGTGCTTTTGCCGCTCCGCTGTCGATTGTCTGTGCAGCAAGCTGCACACCTCCGCCAATACTGGAAACTTTTCCCGCAATTTTCAGCGCAGCAGCGGTATTCAGCAGCACAGCATCTCGCTTTGGCCCTTTTTCACCAGACAGAACTGCACGGGTAATAGCAGCATTCTGCTCCGGTGTACCACCGACCAGGTCTTCTTTCTGACAGCGCGTCAAGCCAAAATCTTCCGGCTGAATCACATAGGAGCAATACTGACCCCCCTGCAGCTCACAAACGGTAGTGGGAGCAGAAAGTGAAATTTCATCCAACCGATCCTGCCCATACACGACCATGCCGCTTTTAACCCCGAGGTTTGTCAGCACACGTGCCAGCGGTTCCACCAGCGCTTCCTCATAAACACCCATCAGCTCCATATTGGCGCCTGCCGGATTGGAAAGTGGGCCGAGAATGTTAAACACGGTGCGGATTCCAAGTTCTTTCCGGACGGGTGCAACATATTTCATGGCAATATGATAATTCTGCGCAAACAGGAAACACAAATTAATCTTTTTGAGCAATTCCGTGCTTTTTTCCGGCGGCAGGGTAATATTGACGCCCAGTGCTTCCAGCACATCTGCAGCGCCGCATTTACTGGAAGCGGCACGATTGCCGTGTTTTGCTACCGGTACACCGGCCGCCGATGCCACAATTGCGGATGTAGTCGAAATGTTGAAAGAATTGGCGTTGTCCCCGCCGGTTCCCACGATTTCCAGCACATCCATATCATGCAGCAATTTGACGCAGTGGGCACGCATCCCCGCAGCAGAAGCGGTAATCTCCTCAATCGTCTCCCCTTTTATGCGCAGAGCAGTCAGATAGGCCCCCATCTGTGCCTGTGTCGTTTTTCCGCTCATAATTTCGTTCATGACTTCATTGGCGGTTTTGTAGTCAAGATCTTTTTTTTCAACAAGCTGTGCAATCGCTTCTTTAATCATTTCGGCAGCCTCCTATAAAAATCATTCAACACGGATTCGGTTAGATAGATGAAAATTTATTTTTGGGGACAAAGCTTTAAAAAGTTCTGCAGGATTTTTTCCCCCTGCGGTGTCAGGATGGACTCCGGGTGAAACTGCAGGCCGAATACCGGTTGGGTCTGGTACTGCACTGCCATGATTTCGCCGTCATCCAAACTGCGTGCCGCAACCTTCAGTTCAGGCGGCAGGTTTGCTTCCTGAACGGACAGGGAATGATACCGCGCCGCACCGATCACTTCCGGCAGCCCGCAGAACAGCGGACAATCTTGGCTGAGTTTCACCTGTGACTGCTTGCCATGCATCAACTGCTTCGCATACCCGATTTTTCCTCCGAATGCCTGACAGATTGCTTGGTGTCCAAGACACACGCCCAGCAGCGGCACTTTGCCGGTGAAAAAGCGCACCGCTTCTTCACACACCCCTGCATTTTCCGGCCGACCGGGGCCGGGACTTAAAATCACTGCATCCGGCTGCATCTCTGCCAGCTGCTTGACTGGAAATTCGCTGTTGCGCACAACCCGGATATTCGGCTCCATGGCACCGATCATCTGGTAAAGATTATAGGAAAAGCTGTCATAATTATCAATCAGCAGAATCATCGTCAATCTCCTCCTGTGCTTCCTGCAGGGCAGCCACAACCGCCTTTGCTTTGTTAATGCATTCTTGATATTCCTGCTCCGGAATGCTGTCTGCCACAATGCCTGCGCCAGAACGGACAAAGACCTTTCCGTTCTTTTTAAACGCGATGCGGATGGCGATGCAGGTATCCAAGTTTCCGGTAAAATCCAAATAGCCAATTGCGCCGCCGTAAATCCCGCGCCGGTTATTTTCCAGTTCATTGATAATCTGGCAGGCACGGAACTTCGGCGCACCGGAAAGGGTCCCGGCCGGCAGGACGGAGCCAATGACATCCGGTGCCGTAAATCCGTCCTTGATGGTTCCGGTGACTGTGGAACCAAGGTGCATGATGTGGGAAAACCGCAGTACCTGCAGATGCCTTTCTACTTTTACGGAACCGAATTCGCTGATACGGCCCAGATCATTGCGGCCGAGGTCCACCAACATGTTGTGTTCGGCAAGCTCTTTGGGATCCGTCAGTAAATCGTGTTCCAGCTGGCGGTCCTGTTCCTCTGTTTCTCCGCGGGGCCGGGAACCTGCCAGCGGAAAAGTCTGCAGCACGCCGTTATCAAGTTTTACTAATGTTTCTGGGGAAGCACCCGCAATTTCAATGTCATCACTGGAGAAATAGAACATGTATGGAGACGGGTTCAACGTGCGCAGCACCCGGTAGGTATTGAGCAGGCTGCCCTCAAAGTCAGCATCCAGCCGGTTGCTGAGTACAGCCTGAAAAATATCGCCTTCCCGAATATACTGCTTTGCACGTTCCACCATCTGGCAATATGCCTCTTTCGTGAAAAGGTGACGCACCGGAGAGGTCATACGGCCCGGTTTCCGCTGCGCAGGTGTTCCGTTCCGAATCAGGTTGGCTAAGTATTTTAATTCTTTCTGTGCATCTGCATAGGCAGCTTCCACATTCCCGTCTAAGCGGATATTCGCAATCAGCACGATTTTCTGGCGGAAATGGTCAAATGCAATTACACGGTCAAAGAGCATCAGGTCCACATCATTAAAATTTTCCTGATCTTCGGCATCCAGCTTCAGTTCCGGCTCGCTGTATTTCACATAGTCATAAGAGAAATAACCGACCAAGCCACCGGTAAAGGGAGGCAGCTCCGAAAGCCGCGGGCTTTTATTAGCTGCAAGAATCTTTTTCAGCACAGCGCCCGGGTCCTGTGTGTGAAAGTGCTCTTCTGTTTCCCCCCGCACACACATTTCTCCGTCTGCACAGGTAATCTCCTGTTTGGGGTCAAAACCGAGGAATGTATAGCGGCCCCAATGCCGTTTGCTCTCTGCACTTTCCAACAGGAAACAGTGGTGGCTTTCCGCCTGCAGAATACGCAGTACCTCGATCGGTGTTTTAATGTCTGCATAAATTTCCCGGCTGACCGGCAAAATCCGGTACTGTCCCTGTGCTGCAAAACGTTTGACTTCTTCCAAGGTTGGTTTTATCATAGATGATCCCTCCCGATAGATTTTCCCGGGGGGCATACAAAAAGGCCCGCCCAGGACAAACAGAATACTGTCTGTCAAGGACGGGCCTGAAAAATCCGGCTCGCGGTGCCACCTTGCTTTGCGGTTATGAAAACCGCACCCTTTGCGGAGTACCAACATACCCCTAGCCCATTACGCAGGCCCTGCGTCACAGGATACTCAGTGCGAAGCACCTTTCGCTGTGCCCTCAATGGTCCATTTAACAGCCCGCTCACGGTCCGGCTCTCATCTGCCCGGACTCTCTGTACGCGCTTGTGCCGTTTTTATCTCCATTTCATCGGTTTAGCAAGAAAATTATTAATTTTATTTTATATTATACACATCTTCAAAAATCTGTCAATAGTTTTTAAAAAATTTTTAAGAGGACAAACTCTGTTATAGCCTCCGGTATTTTTCCAGCAGACGGGCCGCCAACTGACTGTCCACGCGAACAAAGTCGTCGCCTAGTTCGCCGCCGCACTGTTTGCTGATCTCCATCGCTTCCTGATAAGTGGCAAAACGGGTTGCCTTTTTCAGGGGATTCTCTTCTCCCTCTAGAAAGAACAGGAACCCGATACGGTCCTTTTCCTGATTTGCAAAACAGAAGCAGCCGATTTCCACTGTTTTATTCTGTTTTTCCTCTACAATTGCAGCAAGACCGGCTTTGACAAGTTCCACCCCAACGTCATCCAGCCCAGCCTCAAAAATCAGGACTTTTTCCTTAAGCTCCATTGGGGACGTCACCGCGCGTTTCCGCACCCCGGCAAGCTGTGGGAAGCGCGTGTCTACTTCAACTTTCCGCAAAGCCTGTTTACTGCCCTCCGGCACCAGATACACCATAAATTTTTTCTCTTTATCGTGGTACAGACAGGGATAGACCAATTCTGCCTGATAGCCACAGTGCGGACACTGCCAGTCAAAAAGCGTTTCATCCAGAACTTTCTGCCGCAAAACCGGCTCTGTATTTGCGCTGATGCCTGTCCATAATTTTGTGCGTACCGGCTTTCCACACTGCGGGCAGCAGACATCCTTGCTTACCTGAGTAGACATAAAGCAAAAACACCTCCGTGTTTCTTCTCAAAATAATAATTGTATTATATCACATGTGACCCAGCTTTCCTACCCAAAAGCGTTCTTTCTGGAAATTTTTCATGGATATTCAGAAAAATTTTTCTTCTCCATAAATTATGCTGTTAAATAGCTGATAGATGCGTTATAATAAAAGCAGGTCTTAATTTTTCCGCACCGGCAGTGTTTCCGGTCGCGGTACGGAGGGAACAAAATGGGATTACTTGATTCTCTTGGAAGCCAGATGGCCAGCACATTTAACAGCCTGCGGGAAAAGAACCACCGCTCCGCTGTGATTAACCGCCTGCATATTGTCATTCAAAATGAGCGCGAAAACAGTGCCCGTGCTTATGTTGCACTCGGAAAATATTTTTATGAACACCTCCGCGATCAGGGTAATGCTGAGACGGACGCGCTCTGCGCCTGCATCGATGACAGCGACCGCCGTATGAAACGTGCCTTTGATCACATGGATGAAATCCGCGAATCCAATTTTGCTTCTGTTGATGAAACAGAATGCACCGACTGTAAAGATGACTGCGGTACCTGCAAATTCTATGAGGATAACGATGACGAGCAGGATGCGGAATCCTCCGATAAGGATAAAAAATCTGCTCCGCCAGTTCAGCAGCCTTCTACTGAGCAGCCGCAGCAGAAACCCGCTTCTTCCGCACAGCCAGCGCCAGCCGTAACCCCGGCTGATGAAGAAGCTGCGCCAGAGGAGCCGGAAACTTGAAGGGAAAAGTTTTAGTCGGCATGAGCGGCGGCGTGGACAGCAGCGTCGCCGCTCTTTTGCTGCAGAAAAGCGGCTGGGATGTTGTTGGCTGCACGCTGCGCCTGCACTTGGATGACCCGTCTTTTCCGCCGAGGGAAGGCGGATGCTGTTCCTTTCAGGATGTGCAGGATGCACGCCGTGTTTGTTATTCGCTTGGCATTGACCATTTTGTCTTTAATTTTACAGAACTCTTTGAGCAAAAAGTAATTGACAATTTTGTCTCCGAATATGCCGTCGGCCGCACACCAAATCCCTGCATCCGCTGTAATCGCTGGCTTAAATTCGGTGCAATGCTTCGCCGTGCAGAAGAACTGGGCTGTGATGCCATTGCCACAGGTCATTATGCGAAAGTGCAGCAGGGACCGGACGGCCGCTGGCAGTTATATGCCTCCCCTTACGGCAAAGACCAGAGCTATGTTCTTTACAGTTTGACACAAAAGCAGCTTGCCCACACTCTTCTTCCGCTTGCCGCTCTGCCCAAACCAAAAGTCCGCAGCATCGCTCAGGAAGCCGGCCTGCCAGTTGCCCAGAAACCAGACAGTCAGGAAATTTGCTTTGTCCCAGACAAGGATTATGCCGGTTTTCTCTGCCGCCATAACGGACATGACAGTACCCCCGGCGACTTTGTAGATGCAAAGGGTCATGTACTCGGCCGGCACCGCGGGTTGACACATTATACGGTCGGCCAGCGAAAAGGGCTTGGTATCGCCTTTGGCCAGCCTATGTATGTCACCCGTTTGGATACCGCGCAAAATCAGGTTGTCCTCGGCCCGGAAGGCAGCCAGTACAGCCGCAGCCTGTTGGCAGATGACCTGAACTGGGTATCTATTCCCGCACCGGAAACACCGCTACAGGTACAGGCAAAAATCCGCTATCAGGCAAAGCCGGCATCTGCACTGGCATCGATCCAGCCTGATGGTACACTGCTTCTGCACTTTGCGGAACCACAGCGTGCTGTTGCTCCCGGTCAGGCAGTCGTTTTGTACGATGGTGATTTGCTTTTGGGCGGCGGTACGATTGTAAAAGGAATAAAAGAATAAAAATAAAAACAGGCATCATGTTTTTTGAAAAGACATGATGTCTGCTTTTACTTTCTAAATGTATGAACTCGCGGTTTCTTTACTGAATAACTCCAAAAAGTACCTTTTCACTGCCATGAGGCCATTGTGGTATTAGGGATCCGTTCATAACGGTTCTTCCGGATAAAAGCAGCTGTACTGCAGCGCATGTTTTAAGCGTCGCACACCCCGCTTTACATGCTGGGTAACGGTTGGGGATGCCACTCCCAAATCGGCTGCAATATCCTTGACCTTTTCCCCTGCAAGACGTTTTTCAATGCAAATTCTCTGCCGCTGTGTCAGTTCCTGCTGTATGGCAAGGTGAAGAGCACGGCACATGGCAGCATATCGGTAATCTGTCTGGTCTGGCTGAGGTGTCCCTAATTCCTGCGGAAGCAAGTCATAACTAAGAATACGGTGCCTCATCGAAAGGACCTCTGTAAATAAAGTCCCGTACTGCGGCATTCCAAATACATCTGATAGAGCATGCTTTCCCGTGCCGCAAGATTGCGGCTCTCCTCCACACTCAGTCCGCGTTGTTTGAGACGTTGTCTGACCGGCTGCAGATGTTCCTGAATCATTTTTGCTTCTTTAAGATAATCCTGTCCCCATTTTTGATAATCCATGTTTTACCACTCACTTTCTCTGTGCAGCGGAATTCCTCTAATTTCCATCATACAAAATTCAAGGCAAATCATCAAGGCATTTCCGAATATATGTTCTTTTATTTTGAGCAGTGTCCCAATATTGGGACACTGCTCCCCTTGCAACCCTGTTTAGGGCATGCTAAAATAAAAATAAAAGCAAATATCGACTTTTTTTGCAGCGGTCCATCCCATGTAGTACTGTTGCAGAACAAACACAAATGCAGCAAGGGGAGGATTCTGTTTTGAAGAAAGAGAAAATTAGAAAAAAAGCGCAGCATTGGCAAACACGATTACTAAGCTTTTTAAAATGGATTCTTTTTAGTATAATCATCGGCATTGTAATTGGAGGCGGCGTGGGAACTTTATTTTACTATGCAATGAAGTGGAGTACCCAAACGCGAATGGCACATTCATGGCTGCTTTTCCTGTTGCCCGTTGGCGGCTTACTGATAGCATGGCTGTATCAGTTCTGCGGTGTGAAAAAAAGCCGCGGCACAAACCTTGTGCTTCTGGCCATTCGTTCCTCTCAACCACTTCCAACGTACATGGCACCGCTGATTTTTATTTCCACCACAATTACGCACCTGTTCGGCGGGTCTGCCGGGCGCGAAGGAGCAGCTCTGCAGATTGGCGGAAGCCTTGGCTACGGAGCCGGGAAACTTTTCAAATTGGATGAAAAGTCCCTCCACGTCATGACACTGTGCGGCATGGGCTCTGTATTTTCGGCATTATTCGGCATGCCGGTTGTCGCTGCTGTTTTTGCACTGGAAGTTGTCAGCGTTGGGGAAATGTACTATTCTGCACTGGTTCCAGTTGCTATTTCCTGCTTACTGGCCGCCGGTGTCTCAAACTGGTTTGGTGCACAGCCAGTACATTTTACACTTGTTGCCGTTAAAAACATTCATTTTCTTCCTTTCCTCCAAGTAGCTTTGCTGGCAGCGCTGTGTGCACTGGTAGCGGTCCTCTTCTGTTACGCTATGCATCTCTCAGGATATCTTTATCAGCGTTATTTGACAAATCCATATATCCGTATTCTGGTCGGCAGTGCCTTTGTGATTGTTCTGACACTTCTGCTGCATACAACAGATTATGAAGGAGCCGGCGGTGATGTCATAAACAGAGCACTGAACGGACACACCCATCCGGAAGCTTTCCTGCTGAAAATTCTGCTCACAGCACTGACACTGGGGGCCGGTTTTAAAGGCGGTGAAATCGTACCCAGTTTCTACATTGGCGCAACGTTTGGCTGCTGGATGGGAAGTGTGATTGGGCTGGATCCATGCCTTGGGGCAGCAGTTGGTCTGCTGTCTGTGTTCTGCGGTGTTGTCAATTGTCCACTGACTGCACTTCTGCTCGGCTGTTCCATTTTCGGTTACAGCGGCGCACCTTATTTCTTCCTTGCCTGTGCTATTTCCTACGCACTTTCCGGGTACACTGGCCTGTATTCTGAGCAAACAATTTTATACAGTAAATTTCATCCGCAGTATATTAACAAAAAAGCGGAATAAAGAACAACTTTAAAATCAACTTTTCCCGTTATCCAAAAAGAGGAAACCGTTTTCCACACGGTTTCCTCTTTTTGTTGAAAATATGTTTCCCATAAAAAGCTCTTTACTTTGACCTGCCCCCAAAAGTCGACCAGATAGAAAGTTAGTAATCACCTGAGATTT
>ENA-UOOI01000835-UOOI01000835.1-fermentation-metagenome-genome-assembly--contig:-NODE-835-length-36866-cov-6.869170_pt1 | contig 36866 bp, 35 predicted proteins | sample MGYA00245779_ERZ724027 | MGnify/ENA primary metagenome ERZ724027 (study PRJEB28704, sample SAMN03018318) | fermentation metagenome | biome: anthropogenic terrestrial biome; feature: soil; material...
TCATTCTGAGCCCCAGGCGAAGAATCCCCACCCCTGTATATGTCATTCTGAGCCCTAGGCGAAGAATCTCTACACCTGTATATTTGTCATTCTGAGCCCCAGGCGAAGAATCCCCACCCCTGTATATGTCATTCTGAGCCCTAGGCGAAGAATCTCTACACCTGTATATTTGTCATTCTGAGCCCCAGGCGAAGAATCCCCACCCCTGTATATGTCATTCTGAGCCCCAGGCGAAGAATCTCTACCCCTGTATATATGAGATTCTTCGCCTACGGCTCAGAATGACATCTTTACAGCAAAATTTATAAAAAGCTAACCTATAATTTAACTTTATTTTTTACTACTGCATTTGGAGAAACTTCTATTTTACATTTATATTCAACATAATCGATTACACAATAATCGCCTATAACTACATTTTCTCCGCTAACATATTTTCCATGAACGTGATCCAATACTATATCATCACCTTCAATGCTATCTATTTCCATAATAGAAGCTGTTTTAGAAGCTTCTTTTTGATATGTTTTGTTATCAGCAGACTTTGGTAACGATAAAAATGTCTGATCCATTAAGAAATTTTCTGTAATTCTTATATCACTTCCCATGACACGTTTGACCATGGATTTAGAATTAGGCTGGATGTAAATAACTTCTGCATTGATTTCTTCCATATCTATGATACCAAAGCTATAAAGTTCTTCACATTCCATAGTACCTGCTCCACGCAAGGAACCGATACTTATGATATTCTTAAACTCATAATCAAAATTAAGCCGAAAGTCACATAAATTTTCAAAAGTTTCTGCTATTATTTTGCCTTTGTAAATACTGCCATTCACTTGATCACTGTTACTATAATGATATTTCTTATTTTTTGACCCTAGATTAAAATGAATGTTGAAGTTTTCTTTTTTATATTCTTTCTTGCTAATATTTAAGTCCCAATTATTGTTAATATCTATATTTACATCTTTATCCTTATCTCCATATATTTTCACATTATTTTTCATGCTGAAATTACGTAAAATTCTTGCCTCTAGAGATTCTGCTTCCATTTTCCCAATGATTATAAGGGTGTCTCCTTTACAATTACCTAAAAGTTTTACTTCTCCAGCCATGTTAAGAGTACCAAAACTACTATCCACAGCTATTAAATCTCCTGCTAATTTTGTATCTGCAATATAGCTATTTTCTATATGAACATCTCCTGCCCCTGTTAGTTTTTCAACATCTGCATTTGCAATATTTACATCACCTGCAGCAAGAACCTTCCCAATCTCACCAGTGATGGTTTTATCAGCAAAAGATAATATGTTTCTCCTCATAACCGCACCTCCCAATTATTGAATTTTAAAAATACATCCTCTTTTTCTTCCTTTTTACTACTTGACTTGGTATTATTTTTTCCCGGTGAAGCATCAGAATCGTTATAAAATTCATTGGATGCTCCTTGGGATGTTTTTTTCTTATTATCTGAATCTAAATTAAATTGAAATACCTTACTGTACTTTAATTTAATTTGATTGGATACTTCATTCATTCGAATTTTCTTTACTATTTCAAACCTGGTATCTAAATATATTGGTGATTGTTCTTGGGATATCACTGCAAAATAATTCGTGTCCTGACTAAAAATAATCAATATATAATCTGTTGCATTCATTCCTTCTAAATGTGCCTTCATTCCTTCTAACAAGGTTCCTGTTTGCTTTTCATTTAAATTAAGCTCTTCTTTTAACTTAGATAATATTACAAAAATCAGAACATCTATATACGAATATATTTTTTTATCTAATATGGTTTGAAATATAGGTAACATTTCTTGGTTTATTTCTTCAATTTTTTCTAAATCTTCAAAGTCAAATCCAACTTCTGTAGATTCCGGAGATAACATTTTAGCCAAATCCTCAAGGGAGTACTTATCTTTTAATTCCTGTATTATTCTAATTCTATTTAAAATCTGCTCTCTAGGGAAAAATGTTTCCTGCCCAGTATAAGAGGATTGTTTCATAAACCATTCTTCAGGGATTAAACGTTCTCTCTTCCACCGGTACAGTTGACCATAGGATATTCCAGTCTGAGTTAGTAATTCTTTTTTTGATATTAACATCCTTTTCTCTCCTCCGTAACAATGTTACATTCACTCTGAAGTCAGTGTAACATAACATTGTTACGTTGTCAATATATACAAAATATATTTTATATAATATTACATTTGTCACATTAAGCGTTTTCATATATATGTTACCTATTTAAATCCTATAAACCTAATTAGTGTAAAGTTACTTTGGGTAAATGGATAAATTAAGTATCATAAGCCTACAAAATACTGGTAAATTAATGCCTTTAGGGTTATAATTTAAATTTGAGAAATACAAACACATTATACAAAAGAAGGAGAACAACCAGTGAACAAGATACGCACATTCCAAAAAGTACAAAAGCTGTTAATAATTCTATTGCTTGTTACAATGGTATTAACACCTGCCTTATTAGCTCAAGCTTCCTCTAAACCCATAACGCTTAACAAAACTACTGTAAAGATACCATTAGGGGAAACCTATCAGCTAAAAGCCTTCAATGCAGGTAGTTCTGTTACCTGGAGCTCAGAGAATAAGAAAATTGCAGTTGTAAAGAATGGATTGGTTACAGGCAAAAGCCTTGGTACCACCAATGTAAAGGTTAAAAGCGGTAATACCTCTTCCGTCTGCAAGATTACCGTATACCAGCCGGCTAAAAAAGCCAAATTAATATCTGGCGCAAAGATTATTGAAGTAGGGGATACTTTTACCGTAACAGCTAATTTTACTCCTGCCAATGCAACCTATCAAAAACTGACTTGGAGCGTAGAAAAGGAATGGTATAATGATACAGTAGTAAAACACATTTCCAAGAACAAGTTTAAGGCTGTATCGGAAGGAACTGCAACCATTGTTGCCTATCAAAAGGAAACCAATAGGAAATACATCCTGGAAGTAGAGGTCCAGGCTGCTTTAGGAAACTTTCATATTGAGAATAATTCCAGAAATGTTACTGCTTTATCTACATTCCCAGGCGGACATTTTATCATAAAAGGCGTTTTGGATAACCCAGAGGATGATTGGTTGGAAGAACAAGTAACTTTTCAATATTCCGTTAAAGATAAACATATTGCCTCTGTTGATGAGCGTGGTCAGATAACCGCCTTAGGAAGTGGCAGTACTGATATTATTGTTACAGCTCCAAATGGCAAATCAAAAATCTGTAAGCTTACTGTAACAAATGCAAAAGAGCCCTTACAAATAGATACCTTTTTTGCTGAAAAATGTGATCAATCCATAGGAACCGGCAATTATGGAGAGTGGAAGGATTATGCCGGTGCTGATAATACTTACCTTTTTCAATTGCTAAATGACCAAATAGGAGTATTTACCCGAATAGCTTCCGACAGCAGTCAATCCCTGGAACTGACTATTTATGATAAGAATATGAAATACACAAATAAGAAAACCATCCCTTTGCCTTATACAGAATGGGGCGGTCTCTATCAAGGAGAGGACGGCAATTATTATGCTGCCGTTGGACAGACTAATAAAGAAGAAAACGATGCAAAGGTTGTATATACCATTATAAAAATGGATGGAACCTTTAAAGAAGTTGGCAGGTGCAATATAACTGGTATGGAATGCCACACTACTTTTCCCTATGATGTAAGCATGGCGAGAATGACAATGGATGGAACCACCTTAATCGTACATACAGACAGAGAACGATATACCTCTGATGACGGCAAAAACCACCAGTCAAACATTACCTTTATGATTGACTCTGCCACTATGACACAATTATACGTAGGTGCAATATTTCCTTATAATCACGTCAGCCACTCCTTTAATCAATTTGTCAAAATGGATGGTGGAAACTTGATATATGTAGACCATGGAGATGCTTATCCCCGTTCAGTAGTACTACAGACACATTATGGCTTTTCTCCGACCGGCTGGTCTGATAATTATAAGAATAGACCAATTACAACTGAGCTTGACTTAATTAATATAAAAGGGAATACCGGTGACAATAACACCGGTACAAAAGTAAATGGATTTGAAATTGGTACTTATAACAATCTGGTAGCAGGTGTATCCATTCCTCACGATACCATAACAGATAATGCTATCAGCTCTTACAAAGTACAAAATGTATATGTTTCCCTTGTGACAAAAGACGGAAATTCTTCAAAATTAATCTGGCTTACCGATTACAAAGAGGGTGAAAATACCTGTGCAAGCAATCTTCGCATGGTGAAAATATCGGATGATAAATTTGCCCTAATATATCAAATTAATAATCGTGAATCCTATAAGACAGGCCTAATACTGATAGATTCATCTGGTACAGTGCTTGGGAAGAAAGAATATGATGCTTTTTTCTCCTGCTATACTCAGCCCATATATGATAATGGTTCAATTCTGTGGATAGACAATCCTAAGTATTCCGATGAAAACTATTGGTATGACGAAACATCGGAGAAAGCAGAAAATCAGTTTACCAGAATATATATAGAATAAGCTTTAATAAAGAATATATATGAATACCTTAAAAAAAGAATGTACATGAACTACCTAAAAAGAATGTACATGAAAAACCTAAAAAAAGAATGTCATTCTGAGCCGCAGGCGAAGAATCTCTATCCCGGCGAATATTGAGATTCTTCGCCTGCGGCTCAGAATGACATCTTTTCTAAGGTATGATTTTTTTATATTAAGCTAACCCTTTCCATTTTGGGCAAACTTTTTATTTTACATGGAAATAGCAAAGTTATGAAGACTTTATTTTTGATTCTGTTTATCTTCGTCTAATTTATCTTCGCCTAGTTTATCCTCATAGTGTTTAGCAATGTTCTTTATTTTACCCTTCTTAAAATACCTTTTACTAATAATAACAATTAGTGCAATAATTACTGCCCAAATTAAAAGATATGGCAGATTAACAATAAACCATACAAGGAAATTCTGAAGTCCTTCTCCAATATTAAAAATAGTATCTCCAAATCCAGTACTAATTCTGTCCCAAACAGACAGTTTTTTCTCTGCAACTGCAGTCATTCTTTCAACTTCCTGTATATCCATGGTAACAGTGCTGTATTCTACAAGATTATCATAGGTCCTTAGCTGTGCTTCGTAACTTTCTAATTCATAACGGACAGTACTTAAACGTTCTTCTAAAGTTATGATATCTTCTAAAGTTTCAACTTTTTCAAGAAGTGCAAGTAAACGTTCCTGTTCTATTTCCAATGCTTTTTTATGGCTTTCTACATCCACATATTGTAAGGTAACATTTTCGGTTGTTTCGTATCTGCTTACAACATTGGATATATCATCTACGGTATTTAAAAACTTATTTAATTTGTCTTTTGGAATTCGTGCAACTATATTACCATTACGCATAGAATTGTTACTGTAATATCTTCTTCCTGTGATATTGGAACTTTCAACATAACCACCTAAATGGTTAATATTCGAATCAATAGAGGAAATTAATTGATCAAATTCCTGAGTTTCTACTTGTAAATTTACATTTCTAATAATTTTATCCTGAGAATTATTAAGTGGATTATTGGTATTGATGGACGAAGTGTTTGATATTCTTCCTTCGGATTTGCTTTCTTCTCTGGGTGCTGCTGTATCTATTGGTGCCATGGATTCATTGTTACCAGAATCATACTGGGCAGTGCCCTCAAGGGGCTTCGAATCCGTTTTTTCACTTGTCATCCCCTTCTTGCTGCAGGCTGGTAATAAAATTATAAAAGCCAGCATTAACAACATGTAAAATGACCTTTTCTTTCTCATAAAACTCCTCCCTTTCCATGAGACATATTCTTGCCTGAATACGTTTAATTGTTCTTTTTATATGAATATTTAAATATCATTCTTTTGTAATGCATACACATATATTATTTTATTTTGTATATCATCCCTTTGTATGCATATATATATATCATTTTATTTTGTATGCCATCCTTTTATATGCATACACATATATCATTCTATTTTGTATATCGTCCTTTTATATGCATACATATGTATATGTTTTATTTTATGTATCGTTTCTTTTTATATCTCATTATTTCATATATTATTCTTTACTTATATATTAGACGAGTAAAACTTCATATAAGTTCCATTAGAACCGTCCTAAAACTTTGTAAAAAAGTCAAAATCATGGTCACCCATTGAACGGGTGGTTTGCTCTGCCCCTATAAGGGGTTATTACCTGTAAAGCCTAAAGGCTCATTGAAAAAAATTTTACTTATGTAAAACCTGCTTTGCCGCTCTACGAGCCATTTTTAGAATTTTGTAAGTCTAACGTTTTGCTTTTATTACAGATATTGATATTCTATAATATTTCATTACACATAAGTAAAATTCCTTTATTAGTACATGGTTGGTGAATCAATATTGCATAAATGTAGCGTTTTTACTTGAAGCTAAAACAACTGTAGACCCATCTGTATAACAGGTGACTTATTAAAAAACTGCCATACCAATGAGATTCTTCGCCTTTCAGGCTCAGAATGACAAAAAGACAGTTAGAAAGCAGTGTTAAAACACGCTTTCTAACTGTTCAGTCAAAATAGTATTCTCTTTACCAATTTCTTCTTAATTCAATTCCTTCTTAATTCAATTCCCTCTTAATTCAATTCCCTCTTAATTTAATTCCCTCTTAATTCAATTCCCTCTTAATTCAATTCCCTCTTAATTCAATTCCCTCTTAATTTAATTCCTTCTTAATAAAGAAGGTTCCCCTTCCAAATGTCCATAATCATTAAATCTTTGTAAATAAAATCTTTCATATTCCTCATCATAGACTAATTGGGTAATGCTGCAATTCTCTAAGGATACTGCAAATAAAAGTTTTTTACTCATATTGATTTCCAAAAGACCTGCTAACAAAGCACGTATCACTCCGCCATGGGTAATGACAGCTACATTTTTCTTGCCACTTTTCCTTATTTCATCCATAGTAACCATAGCTCTCGTGAATACATCCATACCACATTCACCACCTGGATAAGGAATATCTTCTTCCAGCTTCATTTGCTCTAATTGAAAATCGCCAAAATGTTCCTCAATATATTCATCCGAATAGCCTTCTAGAATTCCGAAGGATATTTCCCGCAAATCTCCTCGAATAATATGTTCCTGATTAATATATTTATTTACAATTTGTGCTGTTTCAGTAGCCCGTATCAAATGGCTGGAATATAATCCATCAATATGATATTGGCTTAAACGCTTTCCAAGAAGTTCTGCCTGTTTCCTGCCTTCTTCTGCAAGACAGACATTTACATTACATAAGGGACTACTCTGTCTGCCATGCCTGATTAGATAAATATTCATAGGACCACCCTGCTCCATTTCATTTGTAAACATTCATTCCAAGTTATTTTAGTTAATCTAAAATAATTTTGTTTTACTGTTCTACCTAAATTATATAGAATTCGAATAATGTTTATGAAAAAAATAGTAATTAAACATCAAATATTTTTGTTTCTCAATTATAATTTATCATACATATAGTAGCAAATAATTTTGCTTCTCAATTATTACTTATTACATTATACACATAACTGCAAATAATTTCTCAATTATTATTGATTTGCGTGTCAAAACTTATTGATTTGCGTGTCAAAACTCTTATATTAATTAAATTAGAGTTTTGACACGCAAACCATTATTTATTATATACATAACAGCCACAATTATAATAAATGTAATCCATGATTTTCTGAATATTCTACAATTTCATCCGGCCATACAGAGGACTGTACTTCACCAATATGAGCTTTTCTTAAGAAAAACATACATATTCTGGATTGTCCAATACCACCACCTATAGTGTATGGTAATTCATGATTTAAAAGTGACTTTTGGAAAGGTAACTCTGCTCTTTCCATACAGCCGCTAATTTCTAACTGCTGTTTTAGGGTTTCCTCATCAACACGAATACCCATAGAAGATAATTCTAGAGAAATATCTAAAACTGGGTAATATACAATAATATCACCATTTAACTTCCAATCATCATAGTCAGGAGCTCGTCCATCGTGCCTTTCTCCGGAAGCTAATACTCCGCCAATTTGCATAATAAAAACAGCACCTTTTAATTTTGCAATTTTATGTTCTCTTTCTTTTGGTGTACATTCAGGGTATGCATCCTCTAATTCTTGAGAAGTAACAAAAAATATATCCTCAGGTAAAAATTCTTCTATAAAATTATATTTATTAGAAATATATTTTTCAGTATTTTTTAAAGCTTCATATACTTTTCTAACTATTTCTTTTAATGTATCTTCATTACGTTCTTCTTTATAGATTATTTTCTCCCAATCCCACTGGTCAACAAAAATAGAATGAATATTATCTGTATCTTCATCACGGCGAATGGCATTCATATCGGTATAAAGGCCTTCTCCATGTTCAAATCCATATCTCTTTAGCGCCATTCTCTTCCACTTTGCAAGAGAGTGAACAATTTCAACTTTTGCATCATTTTGTTCTTTAATTCCAAAACTTACTGGACGCTCTACTCCGTTTAGATTATCATTGAGTCCGGTTTCCGGTTTAACAAATAATGGTGCAGAAACTCTGGTAAGATTTAATTGTTTCGCCAGTTCCCTTTCAAAAAAGTCTTTTACAAGTTTAATACCAATTTCAGTTTCTTTAATTCCTAATGCTGACTTATATCCGTCTGGTATAGTTAAATGATCCATCGTATTTCTCCTTAATTATTTATGATAGGGCTGGTTCGTATTAATACGGTATGCCCGGTATATTTGCTCTAATAAAACGACTCTCATTAGTTGGTGTGGAAATGTCATTTTAGAAAAACTTAATTTATAATCAGCTCTGGATAAAACCTCACTGCCAAGTCCTAATGAACCACCAATAATAAAAATAAGATGGCTAGCGCCACCTACGCCTAATTGTTCCATTTTATCTGCAAGATCTGTAGAAGATAACATCTTACCTTCAATGGCTAAGGTAATTACATATCCATCATTTTTAATATGTTTTAGTATCCTTTCACCTTCTATTCTTTTTATCTGGTTCTCTTCTGCTTCACTTGCCTGATCCGGAGTCTTCTCATCACTTACTTCAATGATTTCTAATTTACAGTAACGGCTTAATCTTTTACTATATTCATCAATTGCAAGAGTAAAGTACTTCTCCTTTATTTTCCCTACTCCAATAATCGTAATTTTCATGACTTCTTTTTCTTATCTCCTATATATTGATATAATACACCATTCTTTACAACTTTTAATTTTTCTCCTTTAAATCCTCTTCTACGTAATTCTTTTTGAAAATTATAAATCATAAATCCATGGCATACTATTAATATATTTTCTTTTGACCAATCTATTCTGTCCAAAAATTTATTGATTCTTCTTCTGGTACCCTCCACGGTTTCCGGCTGGCTTTTAGATTTGAAAAGCCATGCCATCCTTCCACATACATGCCAGATTTCAAATGGTAATTTTATTCTATCAGAATGTATAAATGGAGCATTATCAACTTCTCTTAATAATTTATCTATCTGCAGGTTTCCGCTATATACTTCTTTTGCAGTAGTGATTGCTCTTGGCATATCACTGACATAGCAGATATCCCACTCTATACCGTACATTTCAACTGCTTTTTTAATTACCTTTGACTTCTCATATCTTTCAGACCATTCTCTGAATTCTTTGGAAGTCATGATTTTTTTATGTGGGCAATTTACTTTAAAATGTCTTAATAATCCTATTCTCATCTTATCTCCAATATTTTTAACCTATCCAATGCGGATATTCCCCTTGCCAATAGGCGAGTTCGCTTCGGTTTATATAAATATCAATGTAAAAATATTAAATCCTCAGCCTTTTTCAAGGTAATTTTTTTCTTACAAAACTTTTTGATTTTTTAATAACTATTGTAACTATATTTATATATAATTGCAACTTTTTTTACAGAAAAACTAAAATAATTACTACAGTTCAACCTATGGGATGCCAGAGGCTGAACCGTAATAATTATTTCTTTTGAAAAATTCGAAAAATAGTATCAACTATAAAGATTGCCAAAGCAATCATCCCTGCAATTTGCATTGTTTGATTAAAATAATATCTTGATAACTTTTCATCATTGGTAATAAGATAATATACAGTCTGGTACATACCTACTCCAGGTACTAAAGGTAATATGCCGGTAATTAAGAATAAAGTAACCGGTGTTTTTAATATACGCGCATAACTGTGAGACATAAGTGCTACTGCTAATGTTGCAAAAAACATACTGGAGACAATGGGAAAACCCATGAAACTTAGAATTAAATTAACGAACCATCCAACCGCTCCAACAGTTCCGGCATGTATAAGAAATTTCTTAGGTACGCCAAAGGTGACTGCAATGGATATTACCGCTATAAAAGCACCAATAACCTGTTTAATCATAGCACCCCACCTCCTATAATTAAGGAAAATAAAGCTAATCCAACACCGATACCTGCTGCAATAGTTGCTGCAGATACAAAAGCTTCAATGGCACGGGCTCCCCCTGACAAATAATCCCCCTGGAGAATATCCCTAATAGCATTGGTAATAGCCACACCTGGAAGTAAGGGCATGGCAGAACCGCTTATAAGAATTTCCCGCTGTATTCCCAAATCAAAGAAATGTGTTATGGCAACACTGGTAAATGCAATAACTATAGAGCAAATCATATTTTTTATAAAACTTTTAATCTTAGTTGTTTTTGTAAGCATAAAAACAAGCGCAATTAAGCCACCATTTATACTGGCGATAAAAACGTCAATCCATTTACCACCAAGCAAAACAGTAAAGGCAGCAGAACCTACTATAAGACAAATATTATAAATGGTGATATTATATTTTTTAGTCTGGTTAATAATTTTCAATTTCTCATAAGCTTCATTTAAGGATAAGGTATTATCGCATAAGGAACGGGAAATATTATTAACTTCATAAATCTTAGAAAGATCGGTATTTCGTGTTTCTATTCTTTTTACCAAGGTTATGTTATCAATACTGGTATCTCCCAAGGTAAGAAAAATTCCTGTTGGGATAACAAAGGTTTCTGTTTTTTCCAAACCAGAAGTCTTTAGGATTCTGCTCATGGTGTCTTCTACTCGAAATGTCTCCGCACCACTAACCAACATAATTTCACCTGCTAACATTGCTGTATCAACTAAAAGTTTGTAATTCATGTGGGAAAAATTCTCCTTCTAGCATGTATTAAATATGAACTAAATTGTTAACAAATTATTCTAATTATCTTCATACTTTACTCACATATGAATTTTATAATAGAGATAAGTAAGTGATATAGTTTCACTTTCTCCTCCCCCCATTTTATTATAGATTGAGAAGGTCAATTGCAAATCGTTTTGCAATTGACCTTCCTTTTTTGTCATTCTGAACCTAAAAGTCAAGGGCAATGAAAAAATCTTTAATTTATTATACGTCATTATGGGTCTAAAAGGCAAGGGCGATGAAAAAATCCTTGATTTGCTATATGTCATTCTAGCTCTAAAAGGCAAGAGCGATGAAAAAATCCTTGATTTACTATATGTCATTCTAGCTCTAAAAGGCAAGAGCGATGAAAAAATCCTTGATTTACTATAGTCATTGCTATGAAAGCGTGTCATTCTGAGCAAAAATTCAACGAAGTTGAATTTGCGAAGAATCCCTTTCGTTCATAGTAGTGCTGTTAAGCATGATAATTCTGAGCCAACGGCGAAGAATCTCAAAAAGCATAGCTTCTCTAGCTTCTTCGCCCAATTCAGCCATGCTGATGCTATGCTTTTTAAATATTTAAGGCTTTTTCAGTAGTCTCATTGTACTCAGAATGATAAAACAATGGCTTTTTCATCGCCTTAGCCTAAAAGGTGATGAGTCTTAATTATTGTATTGCCCCATATAGATGAAAATATTCGAATATATTTCTTTTACTGTGCAAAATTAATTTATCTATTCTTCTGAGAACTTTAGCTCGAAGAATCTCCACTTTAAAATGAGATTCTTCGAGCTAATAATTCGGCTTTTCTGAAAATGTTAATCTTCCCCCGCTAATTACTCAATGAAATCTTCAATATCAGAATTATCAATATCCATGCTGTGAATGGTTCTTCTCTTCCTTCTGGCTTCTTCAGAAGCCACTATAATAAAGTCTTTAATTTCACTTGCCCTTTTAATATGTAAAAGTTTCAATTCCGGATGGGTGGTGTCACCGGTATAACAAGTAATGGTTCCTAACTTAAATATTCTTTCCAGCAGACTAATTGTTAATTTCACATCCTGAACCTTATATATACGTGCATCATCTTCAGTAATACTTAAAAAACCACTTGTAATTGTAATCTTCTCATCTGATATTTTATAAGTTGTAAAACAAATAGGTAAAGCCAAAAACTTGGTTCTTTTCCTTTCTACATAAATCATTTCTTTACTCCTTACAGGTGTATGCTTATTTCATTTTAAAATTTGATATATTAGCCTTATTGTATACTGCCATTTCTACATTAGAAAGGTCTGTATCTTTCGGTATTTCAAAAAGAATGACAGCTTCTTTTGTTTCTCCGTCTGCAAAGTCCATATTAATGTATTGCATATCATTGATTAATAAGGTTATTAATGGTTTGTAGGAATTTCCTTCCGCTACATTTAACTGATACTGAATGTTTGAACCAGCTAAATTAAGCTTTTGACTTTTATTTGTTAAATTAGTTATATTAAAATAAGCAATTAGTAGTTGATTATTCGCAGAGGCATCAATTGTAAAAGCCTGATTGCTTATATTGCCATTATAGCTATTACTAAGTTCATATTTTTGATAGTCTATTTTGAAATTTTTATTTCCTATAGTATCATTTAGATGAACATATTCAACCGTCTTTTTATTTTTCTCTGCTGCTTTATTCATACTATCTGCTGTAATCATTTTACCAGGGTTTGAGTTTTCTTGTGCTTTAAGTTCTTCTTTATTTACTTTTTTGACATTTGCTGTTTTCGTTGCAGCTTTGGTTACTTCTAAATTCTTTGAAGCATTTTCTTTGGATTCGATTTCAGCTCTTAAATCTTTTGATTCTTGATAAACCAAATCACCTTTATAATTTTTATCATATTTTAATAAAAGTCCTGCCATTGATTCTGTAACCATATTTGTTTCCTGGCTAGTCATATCTACCATCTGCCCGCAGCCTGTTAACATTCCCCCACAGAATATAAGCAGACACATTATCTTTAGTTTCTTAAACATCATATTCCTCCCACGTTTTTTATCCATTTACATAGTACCACTATTTGTGAATTTCGGCAATAAAAATTATAATATTACATTGTTTAATTCATTTTTGTATCTAATTCAAACCAAAACTCTACTCCATTTTCACGGTTCATAACACCGCACTCTCTATTTAAAGAGTCCATTATTGCTTTTACTATGGATAGTCCTATACCGCTGCCGCCATATTCTCTGGTACGGGCTTTATCTACCTTATAGAATTTAATCCATATTTTATCTAATTCATCTTCCGGGATATTGGCTCCGGTATTAAATACGGCAATTCTGACAACCTCCTGTTCCTGAATTAATTTAATTTCTATAATTTTTGCTTCATCTACATGATTTAGGGCATTGCTAATATAATTAGTTAAAACTTCTTCTACTAAATATTCATCTGCCCAAACATAGATTGGATCATAGTGCTCAATATAAAGAGTTACGCCTTTTTGTTGAAATAAAATCTCTGTTGAATTTAATACCGATTGAATTAAAGGTACAATGTCAAACCGTTCAAAGTTCACTTGGTTGTTTCCAAATTCCAACTTATTCAGGGATATTAATTTTTGAACCATGGAATTCATCTTTTTGGCTTCATCAATGATGACATCGCAGTAAAATTCTCTGCCTTCTTCATCTTCATTGACATTATCCATTAGTCCTTCTGCATAGCCTTGGATAAGTGCGATAGGTGTCTTTAATTCATGAGACACATTAGATAAAAACTCCTTTCTCATCTCATCAATCTGTGTTTTATTCTGAATATCAGACATTAATTCATTATTAGCACCTTTTAACTCAGAAATAGTTTTTTCTAACTTTTCTGACAGTGTATTAATACTGCAGCCCAATTCACCTATTTCATCCTGAGTTTTTACATCATACTTGATATCAAAATCTAAGTCGCTCATTTTCTTTGCAATACCGACCAATTGATGAATCGGTTTCGTAAATCTTTTGCTTATATAGAACATAATAATAGTACCAATGACGATAGATATTATCCCCACATAAGCCAGGAACTTATTGGCGATAACAACACTCTCCTGCATGCTTTCCAGGTTGGTACGCAGATAAACGATATTACCGTTTTTAAGGGTACCAAATAAATCAATATAGTTAGACCCTATATGCTGATCAAAAGACTTGTATATATTGTAGTCATCCGTGCTTTTAATGACTCCTCGATTGCTATTAAAGATATAATCTTTTATGAGAAAATCAATTCTTCCCAAGACTAGCTGGCTATTCTCGCTAGGTGGATATTCTACAATAAATTTATCTGTAATAACATATATGCTTAAGTTTCTATTTTCACAGATTCTTTCTATCTGTACAGATTCCTCATCGGATATTTTATTATCTTTATATATGGTACTAATTTCATCAAAAGTTTTTCCTAAAGTTTTCATTTTACTATGAAGATAATAATCAACCAAAAAGGTTTTGTTAAATATCCATATGGCAAAAATGGTTATAAAGACTAGCGATGTCAATACAAAGGTTAACTTCACTCTTAAGGAGTAAGGGTTAAAAAATCTATTCTCTCTAAAATTAGAACAATAGGTTTTAAATTTTTTAATTGGTTTTTGTAAGATGTGTTTCATATTTTAGCTTGCTCCTATCTGTTATACCTCAAATTTATACCCCATCCCCCATATTGTTTTAATATAATCTCCTTTGGAACCCATTTTACTTCTTAATTTTTTAACATGAGTATCAATTGTTCTGGCATCACCAAAATAATCATAATTCCATACGTTATTCAATATTCTTTCTCTGGATAATGCAACACCTTGATTTGCTATAAAATACGATAATAATTCATATTCTTTAATACTTAAATCTATGGTTTCACCTTCTATCTTTACCTGGTGAGCCGATTTATCTATGGTTATTCCTCCTACTTCCGTAACTTCCTCGTCTAAAAAATTGATTCTCCTAAGAATCGCCTCTACTCTGGCAACCAGAATCTTTGGGCTAAAAGGTTTGGAAATATACTCATCTACCCCCAGGTCAAAGCCAAGTAATTCATCTTTCTCATCACTTTTTGCTGTTAGCATAATAATAGGCACTTTGGAATATTGCCTAATTTCACGGCATACCTGCCAGCCATCCATTTTCGGCATCATTACATCTAAAATAATTAATGCAATATCTTTTATGGAGAAAAATGTATCTACTGCTTGTTCGCCATTTTCTGCTTCTACTACTTCAAAGTTTTGCTTGGTTAGAAAGTCTTTTACCAGTTTTCGCATTCTACTCTCATCATCAACAACTAAAATTTTCAATTTATCCATAATGTATCCCTCGATTCATACAAAATAATAGCAAGTTAAAGGTTATTATCAAATGTAAATATTAGTAAGTAAGTATTATAATCTAAATACAAGTAAACTTAAGTAACAATTAATACAAAATAGTTCATACAATGTTGATACAACCATTAATAACATAACCAATAATTGCTTATTTATCTTTATTTTATACTATAATTGTGAAAAAATTTTGATTTATACTATTTTTTATTAAGTATAGCCTCTCTTTCTTCTAATTCCTTCTCCTTCTGCTCTAATTCTTCTTCCCAGCCTGCATATCGATTTATTACATCATTTTCAAAATTAGTGAAAACGGTTTTATCACTATAGATTGCAATAATAATCATAGCAATCACTATGGCAAGAAGGAATATATTAATAATTCTTGAATTTCGAAGTTTTATTTTTAAGTTTTCTCCCTTTTCCTTGTATTTATTGAGGAGTATATAATCTGCTTCATTTATATCCGTTTTTGTTCCAGTATTCTGAGAGGTATAGTTGATTTTCTTCATTTCTTCTGGCTTAATAATTCCAGACTTTAATATGTTCTCCTGCAATTCTTTTAAGAACAGATATCCAACAGGAGTACGAAAAGTATTCTTTTCTATGAGTCTATTGTATAGTTTTAGAACATCATTTGGGTTAGATAAATCTATTTTTCCTTTAAAATGATCAATTGCCTCTTGTTCTTCCTTGGCTCTGCTAAAATCCTCATTTGTATTAAAAATAAATCCATTTACTTGATTCTGACTTTCTCCCATACTCTCACCTTCCTACTAATTTCATTTACTTATGTAATACATCGGATGATTCATTACCAAATTTAACAAATATGGCAAATGTATCATATAAATTATATCATATTCGTTACGATTATCAATCCATTGTAAAAAGACACCTACTTTTTACGGTAGATGCCTTTAAATATCATATACGAGTTATCGTGTTCCTTATACGTAATGAAATATCTTCCATTGTGCCCTCATTTCAATCTAATAAAATTTGTCCTTTTTCAACTAACTTACCATCTATAAATACAACGGTGGCACTAGATATTCCATCTTCTCCATACCATGTATATATCTCAGATAGGATTTTGCCATCTTTGTCCTGATCTTGGTTTATTAGTGTTCCGTCTGTTCCGATGGTTTTAGTTACTTCTTCATAACTCATATCTTTTTTTAAGTTTTCGTATGCATTTCTTGTTATATAAGCAGGCTTTTCATTTCCACCTGTACTTGTAGATATATTCATCATAATAGCTTTCTTGGGCTTTGATACGCTAACTTCACATTGGATTTTCTGCTTACCAATCTTTGCGGTTATTATTGCCTTCCCGGTCGCCTTAGCCCTAACTTTTCCTTTAGAATTAACTGCCACAACTTTCTTATCACTACTGTACCATTTTACTGTTTTGTCATTATCTAGAACATCTAGTTGATATGTTTCTCCAAGCATTAATGAAACACTTTTAATATTAAGCCTTGCTGCTTGTGCAATACTTGCTGGAGACAGTGAAATTAACATAATTATTATGGCAGTAATTATAACCTTACATTTTTTCATATATTCAACCCCTTATTGTTTATTTTGATATTCTATGTATAGATTGTACCATAATATTACAATATTTTCAACTTATAAAGTAATACATTTGCCATTTGTTTACCAAGTTACTTTTCAAATTATGGATTTTATGAACTTTATGATAGTTAACTAACCGATATGTTAAATAGCAACGAATTATATTTTATTGTTTATTAGAATTGTAATATTGGTTATGAAATAATATAATCTGTTAGATATAAAGGGAAAAAAAGAAAAAGGGGAAAATATAGTTTGTTTATAAGGATTTAATCTAATGTTCGTTGTGCGTTCGATTTTATCAATGTATAATGTAATAAAGAAATCTTTATTTATTTCTTTAATGCATGGTTTCTCACACCGTAAGTGAGGGTTTAATGCTAGGTGTTCTTCAACCGTAATCGAAGGGTTTAATGCTAGGTGTTTCACTACCGAAAACGTGAAAGTTTAATGCGAGCGAAGATTGATTGCATCTTCGCTCTTTTATTATGCCGGGATACAAATAGAAAAACCACCAAACTGTTGAGTTTAGTGGTTTTTTTAGTGGAGCTGAGGGGAATCGAACCCCTGTCCGAAAGCCCATTCATTGCAGCATCTCCCATTACAGTCAATCATTTGACATTCCCTCCATCAATCACCGATTGACAGGCTATTGACTTTAGTAGCTTCATTAATTCTTTTATCTACTCAAAGCTTTGTAGACAAAGTGCCTTGCTAATTTGATGCCGAGGTCTTAAACCGCAAGTTGCTTAAGTTCGACAGCTGCCACTAGGCAGCGTACGCTAAATTTTCGTCTGCGTTTATATTTATTTCTAAGTTGTTGACGCGGTCCTAGTCCGCGAATGGCTCCCGCAACTTCAAAACCCCCGTCGAAACCAGTACAACCCCGTATGGTTACGGATGAATACTGCTGCTGTTCTTTCAAGTGCAGTAAATACTTGGCTTGCAGACGTATTTCAGTTACAAGTTAATTATAATCCAAATTTGTGTCTAAAATGTGACTGTTTAATTAATTTTTATTTTTTATTGTAAAATAACTTTAGATAAACGAATACCTTTAGGTAAATCTTTACCCTTTTCCATGGCTTTATACGCTTTGTCAGTAAGACTTTTTTTTAAGTCCTCCGAATAGTCATCTTCAAATTCAAATATGTATTCTTTATCATAGATGTTTAAAGCTATTTTTAATAAGGAACCTCCCTTATTACAATAATCTTCTAATGAATGGCTGATTATCATCTTATATTCATCATATGTCATAAATACTCCTCCTAACCATATAAATCTCTATTGGAACAAAAAACATGCTACAGGTTTCACAAAAAACTAGTAGGCGTTTCCCTAAAGGATATATATCGCCTACGTCATTATATTAATATATGATAAGACTCTTAAATTCATGCCAATATTTCGTAATATTAATATAAATTTTATATAAAGATTATGCCGATTAGAGCCTTCAAATACCCAAGCTTAGTATCAATATTTTCCATAATTCATATCTTAACAATATAACAACTTAAAGGAATTCATAAATGGATAGTAATACTAATACAGCCAAAACCCTTTATAAACCTGATGATCTCAGAAATCTTATAAGGCAACTTCTAAGTGAGCAAAATCTTTGGACTAGGTTTTTAATAATTAGTAAAATATCAAAATTGGGAGATGTTGAAGTCGTGACCAATCGATTATTTGAAAATGCGATAGACTTTGGTAATTTATTTCGTATATATTATGGTGATACCGTAGGTAAAGAGATTGAGAATAGTCTTCGTACTTATTTTTCATGGGTTATAGCTCTCATCGATGCTTATATGATTACAACATTTGATACCCCTGAAAATACTGACTATACGCTGATTAATCAGGTAAATAACCAATTATGCGCTGCTGCCGGGCAGTTTTCAAAATTACTTCATGATATCAATCCTAATTGGAGTCAGGAAACTTTCCAAAATATATTTAGTAATAATATTAATATGCTAAATGATGAAATTTATAAGCGAAGAACTAATCAATTTTATGCAGATGTTACCCTATATGACTATATTGAATATTACTTTTTAATGACTGCAGATATCCTATGGAAGGGATTTTTAAAACAATTTTACCAGTAGGTAAATATTTCTTTCGACAAATGCCAAATTATCATCACTTCTCTCATAATTCGACATATATTAGATTATAAGTATATAAGCATATACTGCATACAAGTGGATGTCACTCATAATTCGACATATATTAGATTGTAAGGCTATATTAATTATGTCAAATATAAATTGTATAGTTAGTTCTGTAATTGAATTATGGAAGACGGGAGGTTAATATTATGGAGAAAAATGTTAGGAAATTTAAGAATGATACTTGCTTTAAATTGAAAATAGTGTTGTCAGTTAGAAAAGACGAAGAGGTCGGATGTACATTAAGAAAGGAAGACTTCTGTTTATTGCCTTTCGAAGAAAAAATAGTTGAATTTGGGGACAAATGCAATCCATTTTTAAATGGTATTCATGTACAAACCATAGATTGTGCGGAATGTAGCGAAACTGGATTATTTACCTACAAATGCCACACAGTTATTGATAAGTTATTAAATAAAAATAACGTTATTAGAATCCTAATTGCTGCCCGGTCACTGGTTGTTTCAGGTTTTTGCATTAAATAATATATTGGTATTACCTGGATTGTAAAAAAGCATGTCATTGCTATGAAAGCATGTCATTCTGAGCAAAAATTCAACGAAGTTGAATTTGCGAAGAATCCCTTTCGTTCATAGTGGTACTGTTAAGCGTGATAATTCTGAGTGCAAATTCAGCATAGCTGAACGTGATAATTCTGGATGCAAATTCAGCATAGCTGAATTGGGCGAAGAATCTCTGTCCCTGTATATAGAGAGATTCTTCGCCTACGGCTCAGAATGACATCTTTTTTTAACGTATGATTTTTACATTAACTTTCTATTTATGAGTAAAGCTACTTATTATATTAATACTTCTTATTCTATATACTTCTTATTATATTAATATCTCTTATATTAATACCTCTTATTATATTAATACCTCTTATTATATTAATACCTTTTATTATATTAATATAAATTCTTCACTTTAAATTCTTTTTCCGCTTCTCTTCTCTGGTCTTTTTTAGCTATATCTTCACGTTTATCGTACAGCTTTTTGCCTTTTGCCAAGCCTATTTCTACCTTCACGAGGCTTCCTTTAAAGTAAACAGTAAGAGGAACAAGGGTATACCCCTTTTGGGCAATCTTACCCATAATTTTATTGATTTCATAATTATGAAGTAACAGTTTTTTAATACGTAAAGGATCTTTGTTAAATATATTACCTTTTTCATAAGGGCTGATATGCATGTTATATACATATACCTCCCCGTTTTCTATACGGATATAGGCTTCTTTTATACTACACTTTCCCATACGCAAGGATTTTACCTCTGTACCATGTAGTACAATTCCTGCTTCATAGGTATCTTCTATAAAATAATCAAATCTTGCTTTTTTATTATTAGCAACCATTTTAATACTATCCTTGGACATATATCCTCCCATAAGGCTATTTTACAACAGCCTTCTATAAAAATAAATTAATAACTTTTCCAAAACTAATCTGAATCTACCAGAGCAAAGTCAATTGTTTTCATAAGCATATCGGTTCCTATCACCTCTACAGTAATCTTTTGACCTAATTTAAAGGTCCTCTTGGTGTGTTCCCCAATCATGGAATAGGTTCCTTCATCGTAGATGTAATAATCGTCTAGTAAATCAGCAACTTTAATCATACCTTCTACTGTATTAGGTAGTTCCACATACATCCCCCAGGAGGTAATTCCAGAGATTACTCCATCAAAAGTATGGCCTATAAAATCACTCATATACTCAACTTTCTTAAGTTTTTCTACATCTCGTTCTGCATCATCAGCGCGGCGTTCGGTTGAACTGGTTTGTCTTGCAATGTCAGGTAGTATTCTGCTATAATGCTTTATTCTTCTCTCGCTTAAGCCCCCACGAATATTCTCCTTAATGATTCGATGAATTTGTAAATCTGGATATCTTCTGATTGGAGATGTAAAATGACAATAATACTTGGTAGCCAGCCCAAAATGCCCGTCACTTTCTGTGGTGTATTTCGCCCGTTTCATGGAGCGGAGGGTTAAACGGCTAATAAGTGCTTCCTCCGGAGTGCCTTCAATTTTTACCAATAGTTTTTGCAACTCCTTAGGATGTATCTCATCTTGCCCAATTTTAATGCTGTATCCAAAATTATTTATAAAAATACCTAATTGCTGTATTTTTTCTGAATCCGGTTTTTCATGACTACGATAAAGGAAAGGTAGTTCCTGCCAGAAAAAATCTTCTGCAATGGTTTCATTTGCAAGTAACATGAAATCCTCAATAATCTTAGTCGCTGTATTTCTTTCATATGGTTTTATATCAATGGGGTGTCCTTTTTTATCTAATAGAATTTTACTTTCCGGAAAATCAAAATCGATAGAACCACGTTTCCTTCTTTTTTCACGAAGTATTTCTGCAAGTTCTTTCATTAATTCAAACATAGGAACTAATTCTTCATATTCTTTCATTTCCTCTTCATCATGATCTTCTAAGATTTTCTTTATACTGGTATAAGTCATTCTTCGGTTAACATTGACAACTGTTTCTGCTATTTCATGTCCTACTACATTTCCCTTTTCATCGATATCCATAAAACAGCTAAGAGCTAAACGGTCTGCTCCTTGATTTAATGAGCATATTCCATTTGATAATTTATGAGGAAGCATAGGAATAACCCGGTCTACCAAGTACACACTAGTTCCTCGTTTTACTGCTTCTTTATCCAGTGGTGAATCTTCAGTAACATAGTTGGTTACATCAGCAATATGAACTCCTAAACGATATCTGTCATTTTCTTTTGATATGGTTATGGCATCATCTAAGTCCTTTGCATCTTCCCCATCAATAGTAACAGTTTGAAGATGGCGGATATCTTTTCTTCCTGCCATATCCTTGGAATTCACTTCATCTGGAATAGATTCTACCTGTTTCATAACTCCTTCAGGAAATTCCATAGGCAAGTTGTATGCCATAACGATTGATAATATATCAACTCCCGGATCATTTATATGTCCAAGAATTTCAACTACTTTTCCTTCTGGATTTTTCTCGTTATCGCCAAAATTGGTTATTTTAACAACCACCTTATGACCAGTAACTGCGCCTTTGGTATGCTCCATTGAAATAAATATATCTTTACCAAACTTCTGGTTGTCAGCCACTACAAAGCCAAAATTCTTACTTTTTTGAAAGGTGCCAACAACTGTGGTATTTCCCCTTTCAATAATACGGACAACTTCGCCTTCTCTTCTTTTTCCTATTTTTTCACCTTTTACGCTGACTAATACTTTATCATTGTGAAATGCGCCGTTTGTACTAGTTTCTGGAATAAAGATATCATCTTCTTCACCTTCTACAATGACAAATCCGTAACCTCTCTGGGTTCCAGAGAATATCCCTATTTTGGTGTTCTCCTCTGCTGCTTTATAATTGCCTTTCACATCTACCAGTATTTTGCCTTCATCCTGTAAGGATAACAAAACTTCTTTTAAATCCTGTTTTTCAGAACGTGGTACTTGTAAAATACTGCATAATTCTTTAAATTTCATTGGTTTATATTCTTTGCTATTTATAAATTCTAAGAGAATTTTTTTCTTCTCATTTAATATTAAACTGTCCATATAACCTCCAAATCTTCAAGTTAAATTACTTAAAACGAATATATTACTAATGGTTTATAGTGTAGTATACCATAATTCCCCTCTGATACAGTTACAGAAGGACAGAGGATTACCTGTTTATAGTGTAGTATACCATAATTCTCCTATAAATAATACAAATCCTCCAGGATATTTTAAAAAAGAGTTTGCTTAGTAAACTTTAAAGTAATAAAAGCACTCCACATAGTAGAGTGCTTTATTTTGTCTCATTATTTAAGTAAATTAAGTACCACGGAAAGAACAATAAATGCTACAGCAAGGCCTTTTGTAAATTTCTCCAAAGCACCTTCCATAGAACGTCCTTTATTCTTACCCCAGTAGGTTTCAGCAGCACCGCCTGCAATAGCACCTAAACCTGTTGTTTTGCCCTCTTGCATTAAAACTACGATTACTAATGCTATACAAACAAGGACGTAAATAACTGTTACGACCACTTTCAGAATATCCATCATCACACCTCCTAAAGCTAAAGGTAATTCTACCATACTAAGCCAAAGATTTCAACTACTTTTTGTACAAGTCGAAAATCAAAGGTCGCCGTTCAGCCTGTGGCATCCCATTTCCCTTTTATATGCCTTACCCTCGTTAGCTTAGACCGCCCCGCCTTATTTTCCGATTACTTTCTTACTAATAAAGACTTTCCTGTCATTTCTGCAGGTTTAGTCATATTCATCATTTCAATTAAAGTTGGCGCAATATCAGCCAAGCATCCGCCTTCTTTTAAAGTATACTCTTTGTCATAATTTATTAATATAAATGGTACATCATTGGTTGTATGTGCAGTAAATGGCTCACCACTGTTATAGTCTACTAATTGTTCTACATTGCCGTGATCTGCACAGATAAACATTTGCCCATCTACAGAAAGTAATGCATCATATGCCATTCCTACACATTGATCCACTGCTTCAACTGCTTTAATAGCAGCGTCCTGAACTCCGGTATGACCTACCATGTCAGGATTTGCAAAGTTTATAATAATTACATCGTACTTTTGAGATTTAATAGCATCTACAAGGTTTTTAGCTACTTCAAATGCACTCATTTCCGGTTGTAAATCATAAGTTGCAACTTTTGGTGATTTTACTAATATTCTTTCTTCACCTTCATTAGGAACTTCTACTCCTCCATTAAAGAAGAAAGTAACATGAGCGTATTTTTCTGTTTCAGCAAGTCTTAACTGTGTTTTATGATTAGCGGCTAGGAACTGTCCAAAAGTATTATCTATAGATACTTTATGGAAAGCAACTATTTTATTATCAATAGTTACGTCATATTCTGAGAAACATACATAAGTTAGTGGGAATCTTCCCTTTTCTCTCTTAAATCCATCAAACTTCTCATCACAGAATGCCCTGGTGATTTCTCTTGCACGGTCTGGTCTAAAGTTAAAGAATATAATAGAATCGTTTTCTTTAATGGTGGCAACCGGTTTTCCATTTTCCATAACAACTGTAGGCAGGACAAATTCATCATTTTTACCAGCATCGTAGGATTGTTGTATTGCTTCAACTCCTGAGGATGCAGTTTCACCTTTGCCTAATACCATGGCGTTATAAGCTTTTTCCACTCTATCCCATCTGTTATCACGGTCCATTGCATAGTAACGGCCCATAACAGTAGCAATTTTACCAACACCTATAGCTTTCATCTTATGGGTTAGTTCCTCAGCAAAACCTTTTCCTGATGCAGGAGGTGTATCTCTGCCATCTAAAAATGCATGTACGTAGATATTGGTTAATCCTTCTTTTTTTGCTAATTCCAATAAAGCAAATAAGTGAGTAATGTGGCTATGTACACCACCATCCGATAGTAATCCGTATAAGTGAAGATCAGAGTTATTTTTCTTACAATTATTAATTGCTGTTAATAAGGCTTCATTTTTGAAAAAGTCTCCATCTTGAATTTCCTTTGTAATTCTGGTTAATTCCTGATATACAATTCTACCGGCACCCATGTTTAGATGTCCTACTTCTGAATTACCCATCTGACCTTCCGGAAGACCGACTGCCATTCCACTGGCATTACCTCGTACAAATGGATATTCTTTCATAAGCTTATTCATAACTGGTGTATTCGCTAGTTTAATTGCATTACCTTCTTTTTTTTCATTTAATCCATAACCATCTAATATCATCAAAACCGTTGGTTTTTTACTCATAATCATTACTCCTTTTCATTTACATAAGTTCCTTGAACTTCAAGTCATAATAGCATAATTTCTTTCATAAGTCAAAATGTACTACAAAAGAGATTAATACGAAACTCCAATAAGAAGCCTTAATCAAAAACTTCAGAAAATGCCATATACGAATGCCTTTTCCGAAGTTTTGGGATGCTTCTAAATGGAAATCGTATAATAAATTCTTATATAGAGTTATTCACCCTATATAAGATAGTTTAATGTCGTTCTGATTGAGAAATTGAGAATCAATTCGTTTAATGTATGGGAAGAATCTATTCTGGGTACTTTGATTCTAGATGCCTTGATTCTAGGTACTTAGATTCTTCGCCTTTCAGGCTCAGAATGACATTTTTTTGGTTACTTATTATAATTTACAATCTTTCCAAAGTCTGGTTTTAAGCTTGCTCCGCCCACTAAACCGCCATCAATGTCTGCTTGAGCAAATAATTCTGCCGCACTTGCTCCAGATACGCTTCCGCCATATTGGATACGGATAGCATCTGCTGTAGCTTGATCATATATTTCTGCAATACATTCACGAATAGCTTTGCATACTTCTTGTGCTTGTTCTGTAGTTGCTACTTTACCGGTTCCGATTGCCCAGATTGGTTCATAAGCGATAACCGCTTTTTTAGCATTTTCTACAGATACATTTAAGAATGCAATTTTAATTTGTTGACGAATAAAGTCAATGGTTACGCCTTGCTCTCTTTGAGTTAAGGTCTCGCCACAACATACGATTGGAGTTAAACCATGTTCAAATGCTTTTAATACCTTCTTATTTACTGTTTCATTTGTTTCAGCAAAATACTCTCTTCTTTCAGAATGTCCGATGATAACATATTTTACTCCAATATCTGTTAGCATGTTAGCAGATATTTCTCCAGTATATGCACCACTTTCTTCAAAATGCATATTTTCAGCGCCAATTTGTATGTTAGTACCTTTAACAGCTTCTATTGCTGTTGTAAGTGATATAGCTGGTACACAAAATACAACATCAACATCCTTATTATCTACCAAAGGTTTTAATTCACTGATTAATGTAACTGTCTCACTTGGAGTTTTATTCATTTTCCAGTTACCTGCAATTATTTTTCTACGCATCTTTTTCTCCTCCCGTTACAGAACATGTTTCTGAGTTCAAATTCATCAAAGATGAATTAGGCTAGAATTTCATTATTATTTATCATTAGCTGCTGCTACACCAGGAAGTTCTTTACCTTCTAAGAATTCCAAGGAAGCTCCGCCACCTGTTGATATATGAGTCATCTTATCGCCAAAACCTAATTGATTTACAGCTGCAGCTGAATCGCCACCACCAATAATAGTAGTTGCATCGATTTCTGCAAGTGCTTTAGCAACTGCTATAGTACCTTTTGCAAAGTTAGGTAATTCGAAAACGCCCATAGGTCCATTCCAAACTACAGTCTTAGCATCCTTAATCGCATCTGCATATAATTGACGGGTTTTTTCACCGATATCAAGGCCTTCCCAATCAACTGGAATCTCTCCGCGGCCTACTGTCTTGTATTCTGTATCATTAGAAAATTCTTTTGCAATAACAGTGTCTACAGGAATCAATAAGTTAACTCCTTTTTGTTTTGCTTTATCCATCATTTCTCTTGCATATTCAAGATAATCTTCTTCTAGCAGAGATTTACCTACTTCTTCTCCTAATGCTTTCATGAAGGTATAAGCCATACCGCCACCAATGATTAGAGTATCTACTTTATCTAATAAGTTATTGATAACGGAAATCTTACTGGATACTTTAGATCCACCTAAAATCGCTACAAATGGTCTCTTTGGATTATCTACTGCATTACCTAAGAAATCAATTTCTTTTTGCATTAAATAACCTACAACAGCTGTATCAACAAATTGTGTTACACCAACATTGGAGCAATGTGCTCTATGTGCTGTACCAAATGCATCGTTTACAAATACATCACAAAGAGAGGCTAATTCTTTACTAAACTCTTCACCATTCTTTGTTTCTTCTGCTCTATAACGGGTATTTTCAAGAAGTATGACATCTCCGTCCTTCATAGCGGCAACGGCAGCTTTTGCATTATCACCTACTACAGTTGGATCTGCTGCAAACTTAACCGGTTGTCCAAGAAGTTCAGCCATTCTTACAGCTACTGGTGCTAAAGATAATTCTGGCTTTGGTTCTCCCTTTGGCTTTCCTAAATGAGAGCAAAGGATGATTTTTCCGCCATCGTTAATTAATTTTTTTATTGTTGGCAGTGCTGCAACAAGACGATTCTCGTCTGTAATTTTTCCGTCTTGTAAAGGTACATTAAAGTCACATCTAACTAAAACTCTTTTTCCTTTTACGTTAATATCGTCTATAGATTTCTTATTTAGCATATGTGTAGCTCCTTTCAGTACTTTAATTAAATTATATAAATCAGGTCCGGTTCCATTAATAAGTTGGGTTCGGTAAACGTTCCCAGACTTAATAACAAGACCGGACCCATAATTGGATCAATATTATAATGTTTAAATTCGCAGATTTTCTAATTTTGATAAGTTAATTACGATTATTTAAATTTCGAATTATTCTAATCTTGAATTATGCTAATTACGAATTATACTAATCTTGAATTATGCTAATTACAAATTATACTAATTACGAACTATACTAATTACGAATTATGCTAATTCAGCAAAGTATTTAATTGTTCTAACCATCTGGCTGGTATATGAATTTTCATTATCATACCATGCAACAGTTTTAACTAATGTTTGACCATTTCCAAGATCAGTTACTCTAGTTTGAGTTGCATCGAATAAAGAACCTTCTGTAATACCAACAATATCAGAAGATACAAGTTCTTCTTCTGTATATCCAAAAGATGGATTAGCTGCTGCTTTCATAGCTGCATTAACATCTTCTACTGTAACTGTACCATTCACAACGGATACTAATTCTGTAGTAGAACCGGTTGGTACTGGAACTCTTTGTGCTGCTCCATCTAATTTGCCTGCTAATTCAGGAATTACTAAACCAATAGCTTTTGCTGCACCAGTTGAGTTAGGAACGATATTAACAGCTGCTGCACGAGCTCTTCTTAAATCACCTTTTCTATGTGGTCCGTCTAATACCATTTGATCACCAGTATATGCATGAATAGTAGTCATGAAACCTTTTTGGATAGAAGCTAATTTATTTAAAGTATTAGCCATAGGAGCTAAACAGTTTGTAGTACAAGAAGCTGCGGAAATAATAGTATCATCAGCTTTTAAGGTCTTCTCATTAACACCAAATACTACTGTAGGAAGATCATTACCAGCTGGAGCTGAGATAACAACTTTCTTTGCACCTGCATCAATATGAGCTTGTGCTTTTGCTTTTGATGTATAGAATCCTGTACATTCAAGTACTACATCTACCCCAATCTGTCCCCAAGGAAGGTTCTTTGCATCAGCTTCTGCATAAATCTTAATTTCTTTTCCATCAACAACGATTGATGATTCTTTTGCTTCAACTGTATGGTTTAAATATCTGCCTTGTGCTGAATCATATTTTAATAAGTGTGCTAACATTGTTGGGTTTGTTAAATCGTTAATAGCTACTACTTCATATCCTTCAGCGCCAAACATCTGTCTGAATGCAAGACGTCCAATACGTCCAAAACCATTAATTGCTACTTTTACTGCCATAATTATATTCCTCCTAAAGATATATTTATAATATACTGCCTGACTGCTTCAAAATAAGTACTTTTTTGCCCATAAAGATATGAAACAAGGCAGTTATTAATCTTTAAAATGATTGATAAAATTTTCTCAAACCTCTTTCATTTTACCTTTTCCAATCATAAAATTCAAGGGTAAAATAGGAATTGATTTAAGATTACTATTAAGCACATATTTTTCATATTATTATTAAAATATTTGTGCAATAATGCTGTCAAAAAAGTCCAAATCTGTATAATTCCAGAACTATGTATTAGTATTGTCAGTAATGATATAGTTATCCAAAACTCTTCAAGATAGTTTATCTGAATTACAAAATTAGTATTGCCAGTAATGATATGGTTATCCCCACCCTTACTAAGAAAACCTTTAGCAAGAGTGTGATACCATATATCAAAAACTATTGAGAAATTATACTATTTACAGTACTTTTTAAATCTGCCATTTCTTGTTGGCTTACCTGTCTGGCTGGTTGATAATAATTTTTGCTTTTTGCAATTGTAAATAATTCATACTGGCATGTTTCTGATTGATTTCTCATTTGCTGTAATGTCTGGCGTAATTCCTGATTTTCTGTCTGTGTAATCATATCACTTAATGATTTAATTCCATTATTAATTGAATTTAAAGCATCTGTTACCATTGCATGTTCTTGCATAGTGAAATCCTCCTATTTTAAGAATTGTAATAAAGTTTGTTTTTTCTGTGCTGCAGATTGACTTTCTTTTTGGAAAAATTGTTTTACGCTGGGATCTTGTGAGCTATCTGCATAAGCTTTATATTTTTCCATGTCTGTCTCACTGAAAACTAATAGATGCCTTAAATTCTGTAATTCCATTTCTGTTAGGTTACCCATATTATATTGTCCTCCTTTTGCTCATTAAAATACAGATAATTGCAGATGATTTTAAACATTAACAGTTATCTAAGAGTATTATTTCAAAGGAGGTATATTATTATTCTTCTTTTGACTTTTTATTTAATGTAATTGTTATCTTGAAAGGTATATTAATTTTTTAATAATAAATATTTTGTTTATTTTACTATTAGCTTTTTACAATAAATAAGTTTTCATTTTATTAATAGCTTTTTATATGAATAGATTGTTCATTTTATTATTTAATATTTTTATAATAAACATATTATTCCTTATATCTAATATTTTTTTATAATCGGTTATATAAAGATTCATATTTAATAGCCGAATTCTTCCAGGAAAAGTCTTTTGCCATTCCCCTGTCAATGATTTTATTCCATTCTCGTTTTTTTGTAGAGAATGTTTTTTTGGCATAGTTAATGATGGATAGCATTTCATGGGCATTATAATTTCGAAAGCTGAAACCAGTCCCTGTCCTATCATACTCATTATAGGGTTCAACAGTATCTTTTAAACCTCCTGTTTCTCTAACAATTGGAACTGTGCCATATCTTAAACTGATTAACTGACTAAGCCCGCAGGGTTCAAATAAAGAAGGCATCAAAAAAGCATCACATGACGCATATATTTTATGTGCTCTTTCATTGGAATAAAAGATATTTGCAGATACTCTATCCGGATATTTCCATTGATAATGGCGGAATAAATTCTCATATTTTTCTTCGCCTGTTCCTAGTATGACAAGCTGAACATCTTCAGCGCATATGTCTTCTATACAATAGTCAATTAAATCAAAACCTTTTTGATCCGTTAATCTGGATACGATACCAATCATAAAGGCTTTATCATTATTTTCTAATCCTAATTCTTGCTGTAACGCCCTTTTATTTTTTATTTTTTCTTTTCTAAAATTAAGAAGATTATAATTATGAAAAATCAGAGAATCTGTTTCCGGATTATACTCCTCATAATCAATACCATTTACAATTCCCTCCAGTGAATTAGATCTTGCATTTATTAATCCATCTAATCCTTCTCCATAGAAGGGCGTTTTAATTTCATTAGCATAGGTGTCACTAACGGTAGTTACAAAATCACTGTAAACAATCCCACCTTTTAAATAGTTAGCATTACCATACGCCTCCAATTTATCAGGGGTAAAATAGTATTCGGAAAGACCGGTAATATCTTTTACGGTCTTCATATCCCATATACCCTGAAATTTTAAATTATGTATTGTAAATACTGTATTTATTTCTTTATAAAAGTCTCCCTCATGAAACTTGTCCTTTAAATAAACAGGAAGGAGTCCAGTCTGCCAATCATGACAATGTATAACATCCGGTTTAAATTTCAATAGAGGAAGTGCGGAAAGAGCTGCTTTACTAAAAAATGCAAATTTCTCTATATCCTCATATATATTACCATATGGGGTTGATCCTGCAAAATAGTATTCATTGTCGATAAAATAAAAGGTTATGCCATCAAAGTCAAGTTGAAAAACTCCTACATACTGATTTCTCCATGCTAAATCCATGTAGAAGTGAGTCAGGTACTTCATTTGTGCTTTATAAGATTCCGGTAAAGCTATATATTGGGGGAGCATTACACGAACATCAAATTCTTCTTTGTTAACGTATTTAGGCAATGAACCGACTACATCGGCTAGACCACCGGTTTTTATAAACGGAACACATTCTGATGCAACAAAAAGAATATTTTTCATTTAATAGTCTTCCTTTCTCTAATAAAATTTCACTAGGATACCATTATTATACAATAGTTTATACTAAAAAACAGAATAAATTGAAACTATTATAATAAACTTTTGCATAAACTTTTATATAACTTTTACACGACTTTTTCATAAACCTTTACATAAACCTTTGCATAATAAATGAGGCTGCTGCAAAACCGTCATTCTGAGGGCAAATTCAGTTTGATGAATTTGCTCGAAGAATCTCATTCTAAAGTGGGATTCTTCGAGCTTTAATTCAGCCTTGCTGAATTGCTCTCAGAATGACAATTTTTTTATTTTGCAACAGCCCCATATTGTTTATTTTTAATAAAATTTATGCTCTTAATTATGCTCTTAAACTTATGCTCTTAACTTATGCTCTTAACTTATGCTCTTAAACTTATGCTCTTAAACTTATGCTCTTAACTTATGCTCTTAATTATGCCCTTATGCCCTTAACCTATGCTCTTAACTTATACTCCAAACGAATTTTATCTGCTATTAATGCAACAAATTCAGAGTTGGTAGGCTTTCCCTTTCCGTTACTTACAGTGTATCCAAATAATTCATCTATAGTATCCATTTTACCCCTACTCCAAGCTACTTCGATGGCATGTCTTATAGCCCTTTCAACTCTGCTGGGAGTTGTCTTGTGTCTTTTCGCTATGGATGGATATAATAGTTTTGTAATCGAATTCAACATTTCATTATCATTCACTGACATCATAATTGCGTCTCTAAGATACTGATATCCTTTGATATGTGCAGGAACACCTATTTCATGAATAATATTAGTAACATCGGATTCTAGATTTCTTTCTATAAAATTATCTTTACTTTCATATGCGCTAACTCTGTGACTATCGACTAATTTACTATTATGTAGGTCGCCTCTTACTTGCTTTATTCTCGAAAGAACCATGTTATTATCGAATGGTTTCATAATATAATAGCTAGCGCCTAATTCAAATGCATTCTCTGTAACCCCTTCTTGACCAATTGCTGTAATGACGATAAATGCAGGAGTTTTCTTATAGGAATCATCTAATCTGACTTTCTCCATAACTCCCAGTCCGTCTAACTTTGGCATGATCAAATCTAGCAAAACAACATCAGGTTTTTTCTCTTTAATTAATTCAAGTGCTTCCATACCGTTTGAAGATGTTCCAACAACTTCAATATCGGAATCACTTTTTAGTATATCTACTAAAAGATTTACTATACGTTCGTTATCATCTACAATTGCTACGTTAATCTTACCCACTTTGATACCTCCCAAAATTTAAACCTTATTATAACTTATAAAGTACAAACTTTCTTGCAATTTCTTATTTTTCCACTACTTAATTAATAATAATTACATAATTAAAAACTCCCTCAGCCTTTAAATTATGTACTTTTTATCATAATTTATTTTGCAAATGCAAATACTATCCTCCTTTCATAAATTGTTATTATTTACCACCATATACATAATACATTATAGCGTATAATTAGTTCCTAGTCAATAATTCCTAAAAAAACTTCCAAAATATTGAATCATCGACAGCATGACAATATATATTTGCAAAACATAGTTAGCTTTACATTTTTAGTTATTATTTCCCACAAATAATAACGCTAATACAAATTGCAAGTTAAAGCTTACCTTATCTGCATTATATACAGTAAATAACATATTATCAAATGTTTCTTATCGCATAATACGACAAGAATATCTTAATTTAAGAGAATTCTTAGTAAATTAGTACTATTTGTAAAATACTATTGAAAAAATAGTAGGGATTAATTGATTATTAGCAACAATTATCAGAGAATTTTCACAAATCCCGTCGATAAATTAATTTGATTCTTTCGTGTCTAAGTTATATATCATATTTTCAATAAAGGTAGCGTAACCTTTCGTAGAATCCTGTATAAATACATGGGTTACTGCACCTATAATTTTACCATTTTGTATAATCGGACTTCCACTCATACCTTGAACAATACCACCGGTTAAGTTTAAAAGTTCATCATCTACAATGCTGATAACCATTCCCTTGTTAGAATTTGAGTTATTTAGATCTATTTTCTTGATTTCTATATTATATTCTTTCACCTCATCATCGACACAGCTTAAAATAGTTGCCGGTCCTAATTTGACTTCTTGTTTTAATCCTATTGGAATAAAATCATCTTGAAATGTGCTTATATAGTTTTCGGTAATGGAACCAAAGATTCCTTGGTTGGTATTCTTTTTAATATTACCAATTTTATTAAATTCATTTTGATTAATAACACCAATTAATTCACCTGGTGCCCCTTGTCTTCCCTTAATAATCGTCATTATCTCAGCATTATACAGATATCCCTGTTGAATTTCCATAATTAAGCTTGTATCAATATCCGTTATACCATGACCTAATGCACCAAACTCCCCGTCTTTTGTTGTAAATGTCATGGTACCGATACCTTGGGTATTATCCCTAATCCAAGTACCAATCTTGTACTCCCCATCTACTGTTTTTACCGGTGTAATCTTATATTGAATAATTTCATTGTTTCTTCTTACATCAATCAGCAAATCCTCACCATCGCATCTTTGAATCATATTTATAAGTTCTTTTTTATTTTTAATTGGCATATGATTAATGGCTGTAATATAATCACCAGATTTTAATTTATTTAAGGAGGGCTCATAATTTAACCCGTCTGCTCCATTGATTGCTCCGGTACCAAGTACCATTACTCCATCTGTTTCAACATAGATTCCAATAGGACTTCCGCTTGGTCTTAATTCCTTATCCTCAATAACTCCAATCTCTATTTTTTTTAATTCAAGAAAGCCAAAAAGCTTTAAACTAATTTCATAACTTCCTAATTCGGTTGATTTTAAAGTAAATGGTTTATTTAAATCTATTTTAATTTGATTAGCAGGTACCGTTTTATTGTTTACACTAATGACGCCAATATTTTCATTGGTAAAATCAGCTTGGAAAGGTAAATTAAAATTAAATTCTTCATCTTCTCCTACTTTAATTCTTATTTTATCAGGTACGCTCCCATATAATCTTTTATAAGAAAATATAATAATTGCAATGAAATTTATTACAAATAGCAGAAGAAGTATTTTTCTATAAATTGCTTTTTTATTCATGTTTCACCAAGCCTTTCACACGGAAGTAATTATTTGTCACATTACAAAATGACTGTTATCTTAAGGATAAATAAGTAATTTTCTATGATAACAAATTAATACACATAAGTAATAGAATTTCCTAAATTAAAAAAGGATATACATTATTAATGTATATCCCTGAATTACTATTTTTGTTAGTATGCGTATTTTATCAGTTTTTCAAACTAGTATTTTTTAGTTCCTTTTGCTAATTCTTTCATTTCCCGTGCATTATTTATAACAGTATCTGTAATTACTGCACCACCTAATATTCTTGCTAATTCTTCAATAGATTCTGTCTCATCTAACCTTCGAATGGAAGTTTTTGTTGAAATTCCATCTGTCGTTTTTTCGATTATAAAGTGAGCATCTGACATAGCTGCAATCTGTGCTAAATGGGTAATGCATATAACTTGATGATTTTTGGATATCATAGACAATTTTTCTGAAACTTTTTGTGCTGTTCTGCCACTAACACCCACATCAATTTCGTCAAAAATTAAGGTATCTATTTCATCTTTATCAGCTAATACGGATTTAATCGCCAGCATAATTCTTGACAATTCACCACCGGAAGCAACTTTTGACAAAGGCTTTAATTCTTCTCCTGGATTCGTAGAGATTTCAAATTCGACTTCATCGAAACCATTGCTGGTATAATGATTTAATTTTCGAAATACCATCTCAAACTTAACATCTAAAAAGTTTAAATCTATGAGTGATTCTTTCATTTTATAAGTTAGTTCTTTTGCTTTTTCTTGTCTAATACTGGATAATTGTTTAGAAAGCTGGTCTAATTTTTCTTCTAACTGTTTCTGTTGTTTTGTCAATAATAATATGGTATCTTCGTAATTATTATATTCTTGTAATTTTTTCTCATTATCTTCACAATAATTTAAAATTTCAGGAATGCTATTCCCGTATTTTGACTTTAAATGATTGATTAAATCTAGCCGTTGTTCGATATTAGTAAAGTCTTCCTCATTATTATTTAAATCCGCTAAATATTCTGATAATTCTCTATTAAAGTCATTTACTAAATCCTCAATGTCTGCAATTTCTTTTAAAAAATTGGTTATCGATGAATCATAATCTATTAGTTTATTTAAACATTTTACAGCACGGCCAATTTGATCTCCTGCTGAACCGGATTCTTGATTACTCATTAGCCCATGAACACTTCCTAACCCCTCCGATATAGCTTTTGCATTAGATAAACGTCTATATTCTGTGCCAAGTACTTCATCTTCACCAACCTTTAAAGCCGCACTTCTTATCTCATTGATTTCATATTCTAAAAAGGATATCTCTCTAAGCCTTTTATCATCATCTATTTTTAATTCTTTTAATTTGCTTTTTACTTCTATGTAGTCATTATAAACCGCTCCCAACTCTTTCTTAATATCACCTATATTATCTTTTGCATATCGATCCACTATTTCTAAATGTTTTTCTTTATACAGTAAGGATTGATGCTCATGCTGTCCATGTATATCAATGAGTAAACTTGCAATGTTTTTTAATACATTGGTGGTAACCGTTTCACCATTTACTTTACATATGCTTTTTCCATTCATTATCTTCCTGCTGATTATAATCTGGCCATCTTCCAATGGAACATCTAATTCACTAATTGCCGTAAGTACACTTTTATCTTCTTCTTGAAAAATTAACTCTACCAGCGCATAATCTGCACCTTTTCGTATGATGTCCTTTGTAACTTTTCCACCTAATGCAACATTAATAGAACCTATAATAATGGACTTACCGGCGCCTGTTTCGCCTGTCAGTATATTTAAATTATCTTTAAAATATACTTCTACTTCATCAATAATTGCAAAATTCTTTACATGTAAATTTAGTAACAAAATACCTTCCTCCTATCGCTTGTTTTATGTAATGTAACAAACAATCTCTAATGGTACTCTCCAAGTTTTAAAAACATATGTTCTAATATAATTGTAACATAGTCCCATTCAGTATGCAAATATTTTTTGTAAGAAAAAATCCATGTCATTCTGAGGGCGTCGTTTGCCCGAAGAATCCCGTTTCTGTTGAGATTCTTTTCAATTCAAGATACAAACATTTTCCCAAGAAAAAAACTTGTCATTCTGAGGGCGCCATTTGCCCGAAGAATCCCGTTTCTGTTGAGATTCTTTTCAATTCAAGATACAAACA